>ENA-ORBV01000023-ORBV01000023.1-microbial-mat-metagenome-genome-assembly--contig:-NODE-23-length-278532-cov-35.901521_pt1 | contig 278532 bp, 277 predicted proteins | sample MGYA00237777_ERZ505514 | MGnify/ENA primary metagenome ERZ505514 (study PRJEB26160, sample SAMN06269048) | microbial mat metagenome | isolation source: Oligotrophic lake microbial mat | place...
CATGGCTGTCGTCAGCTCGTGTCGTGAGATGTTGGGTTAAGTCCCGCAACGAGCGCAACCCTTGTCCTTAGTTGCCATCATTAAGTTGGGAACTCTAAGGAGACCGCCGGTGACAAACCGGAGGAAGGTGGGGATGACGTCAAGTCATCATGGCCTTTATGGCCAGGGCTACACACGTGCTACAATGGCAGAAACAGAGGGAAGCCAACCGGTGACGGGGAGCAAATCCCAGAAAATCTGTCGTAGTCCGGATTGAAGTCTGCAACTCGACTTCATGAAGTTGGAATCGCTAGTAATCGCAGATCAGCATTGCTGCGGTGAATACGTTCCCGGGTCTTGTACACACCGCCCGTCACACCATGGGAGTTGGTTGCACCAGAAGCAGGTAGCTTAACCGTAAGGAGAGCGCCTACCACGGTGTGGTCAATGACTGGGGTGAAGTCGTAACAAGGTAGCCGTACGGGAACGTGCGGCTGGATCACCTCCTTTAAAGAGATCGCGTCCAAAAAGACACTGTCTTCAATGACAATTGGCGCGAGTTCCCAACACAAGTTACCTGCTCATTCGCAAGGCGTCGGCCTTAGCAGCTGGGCTGCACTCGGCCCTGGTTGTACACCCGGGTCTGTAGCTCAGTTAGTTAGAGCGCACCCCTGATAAGGGTGAGGTCGCAGGTGCAACTCCTGCCAGACCCACCAGTACAGCTGTTATGTTGCCATAGCTATGGGGCCATAGCTCAGCTGGGAGAGCGTCTGGTTTGCATCCAGAAGGTCAGCGGTTCGATCCCGCTTGGCTCCACCACCTCTCGCCGCGCCTGCGAAACTACAAGTTTGATGTCGTCTTCACGGCGGCGTCTGCTATTTAAAAATCTGGAAAGTTTTTTGTTTTGACGCTGATGATTTTCAAGCGAATGATTTTATTTGTCTCTTGAGATTGTCGCGTTCGCAATGTGAATCAGCTCCATATCCTCAAACTCCTTGAGGTTATATGGTCAAGTGAATAAGCGCATACGGTGGATGCCTAGGCGGTAGAAGGCGATGAAGGACGTAGTAGCCTGCGATAAGCGTCGGGGAGCTGGCAAACAAGCTTCGATCCGGCGATGTCCGAATGGGGAAACCCACCACGCAAGTGGTACCAGTCACTGAATAAATAGGTGCCTGGAGCGAACCCGGTGAATTGAAACATCTCAGTAACCGGAGGAATAGAAATCAACCGAGATTCCCTTAGTAGTGGCGAGCGAAAGGGGACCAGCCCAGTCAGGGTAAGTCGGTGAGTGCTAGCGGAACAGTCTGGAAAGGCTGGCCATAGAAGGTGATAGCCCTGTACACGAAAGCACAATCCGATGACTGACAAAGAGTAAGGCGGGACACGTGCAATCCTGCCTGAACATGGGGGGACCATCCTCCAAGGCTAAATACTCTCTACCGACCGATAGTGAACCAGTACCGTGAGGGAAAGGCGAAAAGAACCCCGGTTAGGGGAGTGAAATAGAACCTGAAACCGTATGCGTACAAGCAGTAGGAGCCCGCAAGGGTGACTGCGTACCTTTTGTATAATGGGTCAGCGAGTTATTTTCAGTGGCGAGGCTAACCAAATAGGGGAGCCGTAGGGAAACCGAGTCTTAATCGGGCGTCACAGTCGCTGGGAATAGACCCGAAGCCAGCCGATCTATCCATGTGCAGGGTGAAGACCAGGTAACACTGGTTGGAGGCCCGAACGAACCACTGTTGCAATAGTGCGTCGATGACGTGTGGATAGGAGTGAAAGGCTAATCAAGGCTGGCGATAGCTGGTTCTCCCCGAAAACTATTTAGGTAGTGCCTCGAGTATTACTCTGGGGGGTAGAGCACTGTTTGGAGAAGGGGGCCACCTCGGCCTACCAACTCCATGCAAACTCCGAATACCCAGAAGTACAGCTCGGGAGACACACGGCGGGTGCTAACGTCCGTCGTGAAGAGGGCAACAACCCAGACCATCAGCTAAGGTCCCAAAGTTTCGGCTAAGTGGTAAACGATGTGAGAAGGCATAGACAGCCAGGAGGTTGGCTTAGAAGCAGCCATCCTTTAAAGAAAGCGTAATAGCTCACTGGTCTAGTCGGCTCGCGCGGAAGATGTAACGGGGCTAAGCCGAGCACCGAAGCTATGGATTTGCACGCAAGTGCAAGTGGTAGGGGAGCGTTCTCTAGGCCTGCGAAGGTGCACTGTGAGGTGCGCTGGAGGTATGAGAAGTGCGAATGCTGACATGAGTAACGTTAAAACGGGTGAAAAACCCGTTCGCCGAAAACCCAAGGTTTCCTGAGCTACGTTAATCGGCTCAGGGTGAGTCGGATCCTAAGGTGAGGCCGAAAGGCGTAATCGATGGAAAGCAGGTCAATATTCCTGCACCAGGTATCACTGCGATGGGGTGACGGAGAAGGCTAGGTGGGCAACAGCAGTGTTGTTCAAGCTCGTAGGGAGATCCTCTTGGCAAATCCGGAGGGTCGTTAATCCCAAGAAGTGAGTACGAAGGAACCTCGGTTCCCGAAGTCACTGACGCCACGCTTCCAGGAAAAGCCTCTAAGCTTCAGGTGATAACTGTCCGTACCGTAAACCGACACTGGTGGGTGGGGAGATAACCTCCCAAGGCGCTTGAGAGAACTCGGGTTAAGGAACTCTGCAAATTGATACCGTAACTTCGGGAGAAGGTATGCCTTTTGTCGTTAGTAGATTTACTTTATGAAGCGACGAGAGGCCGCAGGTAATCGGTGGCTGCGACTGTTTACCAAAAACACAGGACTCTGCGAACACGTAAGTGGATGTATAGGGTCTGACGCCTGCCCGGTGCCGGAAGGTTAATTGATGGGGTCAGCCGCAAGGCGAAGCTCTTGATCGAAGCCCCGGTAAACGGCGGCCGTAACTATAACGGTCCTAAGGTAGCGAAATTCCTTGTCGGGTAAGTTCCGACCTGCACGAATGGCGTAACGCTGGCCACACTGTCTCGACCCGAGACTCAGTGAAGTTGAAATCGCTGTGAAGATGCGGCGTAGCTGCGGAAAGACGGAAAGACCCCGTGAACCTTTACTACAGCTTTACACTGAACTTTGAACTTGTCTGTGTAGGATAGGTGGGAGCCTTTGAAGCGGGAGCGCTAGCTTTCGTGGAGGCAACGTTGAAATACCACCCTGATAATTTCGGAGTTCTAACCTTGGCCCGTCATCCGGGTTGGGGACAATGTATGGTGGGTAGTTTGACTGGGGCGGTCTCCTCCCAAAGAGTAACGGAGGAGTGCAAAGGTACCCTCAGCGCGGTCGGTCATCGCGCATAGAGTGCAATGGCATAAGGGTGCTTAACTGCGAGACGTACATGTCGAGCAGATGCGAAAGCAGGTCATAGTGATCCGGTGGTTCTGTATGGAAGGGCCATCGCTCAACGGATAAAAGGTACTCCGGGGATAACAGGCTTATTCCTCCCAAGAGTCCACATCGACGGAGGAGTTTGGCACCTCGATGTCGGCTCATCACATCCTGGGGCTGTAGCAGGTCCCAAGGGTTCGGCTGTTCGCCGATTAAAGTGGTACGCGAGCTGGGTTCAAAACGTCGTGAGACAGTTTGGTCCCTATCTTCCGTAGCCGTTGGAGATTTGAGGGTGAGCTGTCCTTAGTACGAGAGGACCGGGATGGACGTATCTCTGGTGTTCCGGTTGTCACGCCAGTGGCACTGCCGGGTAGCTATATACGGACGGGATAACCGCTGAAAGCATCTAAGCGGGAAGCCCCCCCCAAGACTAGATCTCCCTGGGAACTCGATTCCCCTGAAGGGCCCACAAAGACTATGTGGTTGATAGGCCGGGTGTGTAAGGTCAGTAATGATCTCAGCTAACCGGTACTAATTGCCCGTGAGGCTTGACCATATAACCTCAAGTAGTTTGCTGACGCAGACGAAAGAGTGTGCGTGGACTGATCCACGCGAACGCGACGATCCGGGACGAATACAACGTCCGCCTGGAATGCGTCAGCGTCATCGCAAGAAACTTTCAGATTCGTGGCGTGCGGACCCGACCCAAACAGGTCGGGTCCGTACACCGCAACCAGTTTCCCTGGCGGCCATAGCGAGCGGGAACCACCCGATCCCATTTCGAACTCGGAAGTGAAAACGCTCTGCGCCGATGGTAGTTTTGCCTGTTGCAACGCTAGAGTAGGTCACCGCCAGGGTCCTAAATGACGAAGCCCCCGGAGCTCGCGCAAGCGATCACTCCGGGGGCTTTTTCTTTTTTTGCCTCGCGAAGGTGCTAACTTCCCGGCAGCGGCCCCATCGAGGCCGCACGGGAGCCCCACCGATGATCACGCTCGCCGCCCTCGTTCAGGAGTTTGAGGCTCCGGGTCTCGCGCTGGTTCGCAGCGAGGACGCCGATCGCGTGATCGGCGGCATTGCGTCGCTGGAGGCTGCCGGCCCCTCGGATCTGGTCTTTCTCGACAAACCACGTTTCCTGCCGCTGCTCGCGGCGCGTCGGCCCGCAGCGGTCGTCACGACTGCCAAGCTGTGCGACGCGGTGGCTGAACTCGGCTGTTCAGCGGTGCTGGTTGCCAGCAACGTGCCGCTGGCCCACGCGCTGATCAAGGCCCGCTACGCCGGGCGAGACTTCGTCGCTTCCGCCTGGCGTGGGGTTCATCCGGCAGCGTTCGTCGATCCCAGCGCCGAGCTTGCTCCTGAGGTCGTCGTTGAGCCGCGCGCAGTGGTCGGCGCTCGCACCCGTATCGGGGCGCGCAGCCGGATCATGGCAGGCGCCGTCGTTGAACACGATGTCGTGATTGGCGCAGACTGCGTGATCTTTCCGGCAGCGGTGATCGGCTATGCCTCGCGCCTCGGCGATACCGTGCAGGTTGGCTCGGGGAGCATCATCGGCTCAGAAGGGTTTGGCTTTGCCGAGGACTCACAGCGACGTAGCCATCCTATTCCGCAGACAGGCGTGGTCGTGCTCGAGGATCGGGTCAGGGTTGGCGCAAACTGCTGCATCGACCGGGCGACCTATCACGAGACGCGCATTGGTGCGGGTACCAAGCTCGACAACCTCTGCCATGTGGCTCACAACGTCACGATCGGCGAGGACTGCCTGCTGACGGCCATGCTGTGCGTGGCCGGATCAACCCGGATCGGCAACCGCGTCATGACCAGCGGCCAGACCGGTATCATCGATCATATCGAGATCTGTGACGATGTCGTGCTGGTGCACCGAGCGGGTGTCGTCAAGAGCATCTCTGCGCCCGGTGCCTACGCTTCGCTGCCGGCGCTGCCGCTGAACGAATACTTGAAAAACACCGCATCGGCGCGCGGTGCGTCGGACCTGCGACGCCGTGTGGCGGCGCTCGAGCGGGCGCGTGGCCAGAAAGAGTCGCGCGCGTCCAAGCCGGGTCCCGAGCCGGCGCTCGGTGTGTGCGAGAATTCCTGACGCGGAAATTCCCGCGCCATGGATGAATCAAGCATGTTCAAGGGAGCCTTCTGCGCGCTGGTTGTGATTGTTGTTGCTGCGCCAGTCGCGATCGCAGCGATTCCGCGCCCTACGCTGGCTGTCGAGCTGGGCGGTGCCTGGCAGCAGCGCAATACCGCGCAGGTGCCCAATGAAGCGCCAAACACCCGCTTTGCGCTCGACGATATCACTGGCGACGGACCGGTTCCGGCGGTCCGTCTGGTGCTCGACTGGCCCCTGTCGGAACAACACCGGCTGAGGTTCCTCGCTGCGCCGCTGCGCGTCGACGAAACCGGCACGAGCAATGCACCGATCGTATTCCAGGGCACGAGCTTTGCGGCCGGCAATGTGCAGGCCCGTTACCGTTTCGATTCGTATCGGGCCAGCTACCGCTATGTCTTTCATGACAGCGAACGCTGGAGCTGGCAGTTCGGCGGCACGGTCAAAGTGCGCGATGCCGAAATCGAACTGCGTCAGGGAGCCTTGACCCGTCGCAAGACCGACACCGGCCTCGTGCCGCTGCTGGCACTCGAAGGCGAGTGGCGCTTTGCGCCGCGCTGGCGCGCCGTGTTCGACTTCGAGGGCCTGGCAGCACCGCAGGGACGGGCGATAGACGCTTCGCTACAGGTCGGCTATGAGGTTTCGCCACAGTTGTTGCTCAGCGCTGGCTACCGGTTCCTCGATGGCGGCGCCGACAACGACAATCTCTACACCTTCGCCCGATTCGACTACGCTGTGGTCCGGGTGACATGGCGGATGAACTGACATGACGACCCTGATTCTCGGGATGGTGATTTTTCTGGGCATCCACTCTGTTTCGATCGTTGCCCCCGGCTGGCGCAATGGCGTCGCTGCGCGTCTGGGTGACATACCGTGGAAGCTGATCTACGCCGTCGTCGCGGTGATCGGCTTTATACTGATCGTGCGTGGCTACGCCGCGGCGCGCCTCGAGCCAATAGTGGTGTACATCCCGCCGACCTGGCTGCGACATGTCGCGGTGTTGCTGATGGTGCCAGTGTTTGTGCTGCTGCTGGCGACCTATCTGCCCGGGCGGATCAAGGCCGTGACCAAGCATCCGATGCTGGTTGCGACCAAGCTTTGGGCCGTCGCGCACCTGCTCGCGAACGGCATGGCTGCGGACATCGTGCTGTTTGGTGGTCTGCTCGCGTGGGCCGTGGCGGACCGGATTTCGCTGAAGCGCCGTCCGGCGCGCGCGATACCGAGCGCGCCCCAGACCAAGCTCAACGATGCGATCGCGATCGTCGGCGGCCTTGCGCTGTTCTGGATGTTTGCGTTCCACTGGCACGGATCACTGTTCGGTGTCGCGCCCTTCGGCTGATCGACTGCCTGCGCCGACCACCGCGGAGGCTGTGATTGATCTGATCGGGCCCGGCACCGATCTGATCGTGCCTATCGCCAATGGCGAGCCGGTCGCGCTGCTCGACGCTGTGGAGCGCCGCGCGGGCCGACTCGAGCGTGTACGCGTGCATCAAATGCATGTGCTGCGTGATCGGCCCTACCTGCACGGCGTGCATGGCGAGCGGCTGCGGCACGTGTCGTATTTCCTGTCGCATGTGACCCGACCGCGGTTCGCGGCCGGCGAGATCGACCTGGTTCCCTGCCACTTCAGCGACGTGTATCCACTACAACGTCAGCGTTGTCACGAGCCTTTGGTGCTCGCCTGCGTGTCGCCGCCGGACCGGCACGGCTATGTGTCGCTGGGGACCGGTGCGGACTACGCGGCGAGCTGGATCGGGCGTGCCCGCTTTTTTGTCGAAGCGAATGCGCGGATGCCACGGACCTTCGGTCGCAATCAGTTGCACCTTTCCCAGGTCAGCGGCTGGATCGAGCGCGACACGCCACTGATCGAAGTGCCCCCGCGCCAGCCAACAGACGAGGACCAACGGATCGCAGCGCTGGTCGCCGAGCGGATCCCCGATGGCGCCACGATCCAGATGGGCATCGGCGCAGTCCCGAATGCGATCCTGGCGAAGCTCACTGGGCATCACGACCTTGGCATTCACACAGAGCTGATTTCGGATGGCATCATCGACCTGATCGAGGCGGGGATCGCGACCGGTGTGCGCAAGCGTCTGAATCGAACCAAGACAATCGGCTCGTTCGCACTCGGCACGCAGCGACTGTATGACTTTGTTGCAGACAACCCTGTCGTCGAGTTCTGGCCGGCGACCTATGTCAACGATCCGCGCCGCATCGCAATGGAACCCGGCTTCGTGTCGATCAATGCGACGGTCGAGGTCGATCTGCTGGGGCAATGCGCGTCGGAGACCATCGGCGGGCGCTACTGGTCGTCGTCCGGCGGGCAGGCCGATTTCGCACAGGGCGCGATGTTCTCGGAAGGCGGGCAGGGGTTCATCGTCTGTCGTTCAACGACCAACGATGGCCGGCTGTCGCGGATCGTGTCTCGACTCGGTGCAGGCACGGTCGTCACAACGCCGAAGAACACGGTCGACAAGATCGTGACCGAGTACGGCGTCGCGGAGCTACGCGGCCGAAGCATCGCCGGGCGTGCGCGTGCGCTGATCGAGATCGCCCATCCGGCGCATCGCGAGTCGCTGCAGCGCGAGGCCCGCGAGATGGGTTACCTGTACTGACCGACGGCATATCGGCGGGCGCTCGATGGGCGTCGCATCGTCGTGTGTATCTGAGCGCGCTCGATATCTTCAAGATCGGCATCGGCCCGTCGAGTTCACACACGATGGGCCCGATGAATGCGGCGCGGCGTTTTGTCGATGAACTGGTCTCGCGGCAGCAGCTGCAGCGGACTTCCAGGGTTGGTGTTCAGCTCTACGGCTCGCTGGCGCTGACGGGTAGGGGCCACTGCATCGATCGCGCGATCTTGCTGGGTTTGCTGGGCCTGCGCCCCGAAACGCTGGACCCGACCACGGTCGAGCCGACGCTGGCGCAGGTTCGCTCGAGCCATCGATTGAGGTCACTCCAACGGCATGCGCTTCACGGCCGTGTCCGAAGACGGTGCGGTACTGCACCGCGCCGACTTCTATTCCGTGGGCGGTGGTTTCGTGCTCGCCGGGAGCGAGCTTGACAGCGGCGTCAGCGCGGGCGGCGCAGCGGCTCCAGCCGAGATTCCCCATCCTTTTCGCAGCGCCGATGAGCTGCTGCAACGCTGCCGCGATGCGGGTCTCGAGATCCATGAGTTGGTGCGCGCCAATGAGCGGGCCTGGCGCGCTGAATCCGAGACCACCGCTCTGCTGCTTGAGATCTGGACGGTGATGCAGGCGTGCATTCAGCGCGGCTTCGAGGCCGAGGGGCTGCTGCCCGGTTCGCTGCGCGTCCGTCGCCGCGCGCCGCGGCTATTCCGGCAGCTACAGGAAGGCGGCGCGGTGGGTTCGATGCAGATCATGGATTGGGTCAACGCGTTTGCGCTGGCCGTCAACTAGGAGAACGCCGCCGGCGGGCGCGTTGTCACGGCGCCAACGAATGGAGCCGCTGGCATCGTGCCGGCCGTGCTCAGCTACTACCGACGTTTCGAAGCGGGTGCGACCGATGCCGGCGGGCTGCGTTTCCTGCTGACCGCAGCCGCGATCGGCATGCTTTACAAGATGAATGCATCGATCTCGGGTGCGGAAATGGGCTGCCAGGGCGAAGTCGGCGTCGCCTGCTCGATGGCGGCAGGCGGCCTGGTCGCGGCGCTGAACGGTACGAACCTGCAGGTCGAGAACGCCGCCGAGATCGGCATGGAGCACAACCTCGGCCTGACCTGTGACCCGATCGCGGGGCTGGTGAAGATCCCGTGCATCGAGCGCAATACGATGGGTGCAGTGAAGGCAATCAATGCCGCGCGGCTCGCGATGTATGGCGACGGCCAGCACAAGGTATCGCTCGATCAGGTCATCGCCACGATGCGCCAGACTGGCGCGGACATGTCGTCCACCTACAAGGAAACCTCGCAGGGCGGACTTGCGGTCAATGTGCCGGAGTGTTGACGTTCGGCAGGCAGTCGGCCACGTGATCAACCTCGTCGGGGCTGCCGAGCACGATAGGCGTGCGCTGGGCGCGACGATGGCCTTGCCGCCCGCCTGTTCGATGATCATGCCCAACGGATTGGCTTCGTACATCAGCCGCAGCTTGCCATTGGGTGACTTGCCGGTCGGTGGGTACATGAACACGCCGCCCTTCAGCAGAATCCGGTGCACGTCCGCGACCATCGCGCCGACATAGCGACTCGAGTAAGCGCGCTGCTGCGCCCAGTCGAGGTAGCGCTGGTAGCCGCGCGGGAAGCTCTGCCGGTTGCCTTCACTGACGGAGTAGCTCTTGGCAGCGGTCGGTATCCGCAGACCCTGCGCAAAGGTTTGCCGACCGATGCGTTCATGAGTTCAAGTCGTGCGGTGGTTCGCGGCGCAACTACTTCACCGTGTTGCTGCCGTGCGCCGAGTCTGTCGCCAGTCTCGGGCAAGCTGCACTCCATGCCAGTCGCGAAGCCCGACTGGTGGCCGCATTGCTTGATCCTCAGGCGCGACTACTGCTGCATGCGATGGCCACAGCAGGCTGCGCGCCGCGGTGACGCCGGCGCATCGGGGCATGGGCAGCCCAGTGCAGGGGGCCGATCAGGCAGTCGAAGCGGATACGCCGATCACAGCGCGCCACGTCGCGATGACTTGGGCGCAGCGCCTCAAGCGCGTCTTTGGCGTCGAGATCGACCGCTGCACTCGCTGCGGGCTGCGGCAACGCGCAATTCGAATGCAAGTACGCACATACCTCATCTGACCGGGCTGTACCTGCCCACACCGCCATTTTGCGTTAGATTCGGTCGATTACCATCTGGACAACCTCGGCCCGGAGGTCTCGCGGTGGGTCTTGCAGATCGCGACTGCACGAAATGTTCTCGGCCCGAGCGGCCATGATGGCAACGCTGAAGTGCGTGGCATCAGCGATCGACAGGTTCAGAACCTGCGACCGCTGACCGGCGCGCGGCGACGAACGACCGCACCATCAGTGCGAGCAGCCCGCCGCAGAGCACGAACATGCCGACGTTGACCGTCAGCGCCAGCGGGCTCATCTGCGCCGCCCGGATGCCGAGCGTCGCGGCCGGTGCCAGCGCGCCGAGCAGCGCAACGACGGCGGCGACGTGCATCAGATGCCGCCGCCCGCCCTCGAAGGCGAGCGCGAGGCCAGCGAGGATCGCGAGCACGAGGCCGGCGTAGGCCGGCAGCAGCGCGGTCCGGCTGCCGGACGACAGAAACGCGCCGACGCCGAGGGCGATCAGCAGCGCGGCGAACACGAGCGTCGGCTTCGGCATCGGCATCGGCGAACTCCCCGGGGTGGTCAACGGCGGCAGGATCCGCGGCGGCGGTCTGCCGTCGCGCCGTACCTTGGAACGCGCTTCACGGCCGAAGTTCCCGGGGCGCGTCGTCAGGGTTCCGCTGCCTGCAGCACCCGCATCGGTCAGTGGCGAGGTGGTTTGAAGTATCGCAAGGCGCACGCCAAAGGTGAGCCGTGTATCAGGCAAATGTATCCGCCATGAGTGCATCGAACCACTTGTTCATCTGCTTGAAGTTCTTCTGTGTCCACCCGGTCGACGCGGCCGACGACTTGATCACAGGCTTCATGGTGCGGGTCGCAGGGTTATATTGGAAAACCGCTGTCAACCAACTCGCCTCGCTGCCGGTGATGGTGGAGTAGCAGGCCGAATTGGTCACGGGAGCGGGGTCAGGTTGATGGCCGGCGAAGCTACGTGCCAATGCATCGGCGCAGACCTTGGCCTGCTGATCGGCCATATGGCCAGCCCCGCTTGAGCAACCAGTCCGGCCGCCCGCTGTCGTGGAATCAGGTTGACGACGTCGGCACGAACGGTGCCGCTGGAAGCAAGCGCGGCTAGGCCGGCTGCGTTGCGGACAAACATACGTCTATCCATGATTCCAACCCCTCAGCGTTGCTGCTTCGATAGCCACTGACTGAGTTCGTGCAATTGGGCGTCGCTTTAGCCCATTGCATGGCTCGCGATGATGCCTTTGCCCTCCTTGCCGGCCAGCTCGTCGAAGCCGGGTCCTTTGCCGTTAGTGCCCTGGTACTGAAAACAGGGCAGCGTGCACGTGAGCACCTTGAGCTTGAGGTACTCCTCGTCATGCAGTCCGCAGGCGCGACGCTGGATGACGCGGATCTTGTTGTTGAGTCCTTCGACGAAGCTGAGTGCGACCTTGTTCTCCGGTCTGCAGTAGGCGGCGATGCCGTCCCAATGCCGCTCGATCATGGCCGCGAACTGCTCGAAGGGTTCAGCGCGGCGCCAGCGCCTGGCGGACCGCCGGGTGCACGATCTCACCATCATCGATATTGACGCCGTTGCGCAGGCCCGGATCCCGTACGCTGGCTTCTTCCCAGCCGTGATCCGCGATGGCGCGCACATAGGGCAGCGTGACATTGGTCAGCGCCAGGGTGGAGGTGCGCGGCACGGCGCCTGGCATATTCGTCACGCAGTAGTGGATCACGCCATCGACGACATAAGTCGGCTCGGCATGGTTGGTCGGTCGGCTGGTCTCGAAGCAGCCGCCTTGATCGATTGCGATATCGACCAAGACGGCGCCGGCCTTCATCGTGCGCACCATCTCGCGGGTCACGAGCTTGGGCGCCGCTGCGCCTGCGACCAGCACGGCGCCGATCACGACATCGGCGTCCCGGATCCGCTCTTCGATGGTGGCGGTGGTCGAGTACGCGGTCTGCAGACGGCCGCCAAACAGGGCGTCGAGCTCGCGCAGACGCTTGACCGACCGGTCGATCACGGTGACATCGGCGCGCAGCCCAACCGCCATCTCGGCGGCATGGGTGCCGGCGACACCGCCACCAATGACGACGACGCGCGCGGGCGCCACGCCCGGTACGCCGCCCAGCAGCACACCGAACCCGCCGTGCGCCTTCTGCAGGCTGTAGGCGGCGACCTGAATGGACATGCGGCCCGCGACTTCGCTCATGGGGGTCAAGAGCGGCAGCGAACCGTCGGTCGCCGTGACGGTTTCGTAGGCGATCGCGGTGCAGCCGGAGGCCTGCAGCGCCTCGGCCTGGGCCGGATCGGCGGCAAGATGCAGGTAAGTGAACAGCACTTGCCCGGGCCGCAGCATCGCGCACTCCACCAGCTGCGGTTCCTTGACCTTGACGATCAGGTCCGAAACGCTGAATACCTCTGCAGCGTTCGCGGCGATGGATGCGCCCGCACGGACATAGTCCGCGTCGCTGACGCCAATGCCTGCGCCGGCATCTGTTTCGACCCGCACGGCATGACCGGCCGCGGTCAGCTCGCGGACGCCGGCCGGGACCAGCCCGACCCGATACTCCAGAGTCTTGATTTCACGGGGAACGCCGATTCGCATGGTGAGCTCCCGGGCGGCCAGCGTTGTGAGTCCGGGGCGCGCCCATTACAGTGAGGTCTATCGAATGAGGAGACGATTATGGCGCTTTACACGGACGTTGGCGGAACCGCGGCGAAGACTCGGCAATGAGCAAGCTGACCCGTCCGGTTATCGTTTCGGGTGCGGGCCCGGTGGGATGCACGGCTGCGCTGCGACTGGCGCAGGCTGGCATTCCGGTCATGCTGCTCGAAGCCCTGCCCGATCTGCCTGAGACGCTGCGCGCGTCGACCTTCCACCCGCCCTCGCTGGACATGCTGGACGAGCTGGGTATGGCCAAGCCACTGCAGGCTCAGGGTCTGGTGTGCCGCCACTACCAGTACCGCGATCGTCGCACCGGCGATATTGCCGAATTCGATCTCGACGAACTGCGCGAAGACACCCGTCATCCGTATCGGCTGCAGGCCGAGCAGTGGAAATACACGCGCCTGGTCTGGAACGAATTGACGGAAAAGCATGCCCACGCGAGCTGTCAGTTCAATACGGCGGTCAAGGGCGTGCACCAGACGGCCGAGGGTGTGGAGGTGCTGGTCTGGGAAAACGGGGTCGAGAAGATCATCGAGGGTTCGTACCTCGTAGCCTCGGAAGGCGCCGACAGCGCGGTGCGCAAGGCGGTTGCCATTCCGTTCGAAGGCTTCACCTATCCCGAGCGCTTTCTGGTGGCCTCGACGCCGTTTCCGCTCGAGACCAAGTTCGACCGGCTGGCACTGGTCAACTATGTCTCTGATCCGGAAGAGTGGCTGGTGCTGCTGAAGACCTCGTCGCTGTGGCGTGTGCTGATTCCGACCGATCCCAAAATCGAGGACGATGCGCTGTGGCTGTCGGACCGGTGGATCCAGGATCGCCTGCATCACATGGCGCCCCACGACAGCGACTACGAGATCGGCCACCGCACGGTTTATCGGGTGCACCAGCGCGTTGCGAAGACCTATCGCCGCGGACGGGTGTTGCTGGCTGGCGATGCGGCACACGTCAACAATCCGCTCGGCGGCATGGGCATGAACGGCGGGATCCATGACGCCTGGAACCTTGCCGACAAGCTGATCCGGATCAATGCTGGCGAGGACGCCGAAGCGCTGCTTGATCTGTACGACCGCCAGCGCCGCCTGATCTGCCTGCGCTTCGTGCAGGAGCACACCATCAACAACAAGAAGCTGATGGAGGAAAAGAATCCGGATCTGCAGGCGAAACGGCAGGCGGAGTTCATGCGGCTGGCGGGTGACCCGAAGCTGGCGCGGCAGTTCCTGCTGAAGACGTCGATGATCCAGAGCCTGCGCGATGAGGCCGCGATCCACTAAGGCTGTAACGCTGCGCGCGCTGCACCGCGGTTCAACAAGCTGTCATCGCGCGCGTGGCATCATCGCGGCCATGAAGGTTGTCATGTGCTTGCGGGGGGTGGTTGTGGTCGGGCTTGTCGGCGGACTGCTGGCGGTGGCGCCTGCGGCGCGGGCCGACCAACAGACCAGCCGCGAGCAGCTGCACGCCACGCTGTGGATGCAGCGCTCAGCCGAGTACCGCGAGCTGGTTGCGCAGACGTGGCGGCTGGCGACCGAGCGGCTCGAGGCGGCGCGCGCGCCCGGCACGGCGGCGCTCGAACAGCAGACGATGGACGCGGTGAAGCTGGCATCGCTGCCGACCGCCATCGTCGTGGATCTGGACGAAACCGTTCTCGACAACTCGTTCTATCAGGCGCGGCTGTTGCGGGATCGCGAGGGGTATCAGGAGTCGAGCTGGCGGGCGTGGATGCTGCAGGCCAGCGCCCCGGCGGTGCCGGGGGTAGCTGAGTTTCTGGGCGCGGCGGCTGCTGCCGGACATCGCGTTTTCTACCTGACCAATCGAACCTGCTCGGTGATCGCGTCCGAGACGGTCGAGTGCCCCGAAGAAGCGGCGACGCAGCGCAACCTGAGCGCGCTCGGTCTGCCCGGCGCGGAAGATCGCGACAACCTGTTGCTGCGCGGCGAGCGACCCGAGTGGCGCGGCAGTGAAAAAGGCAGTCGGCGGGCTTGGATCGCCGCGCGCTACCGGATCATCCTGATGGCCGGCGACGATCTGCGTGATTTTGTCGATCGTCCGCTGTTTGCGGCGCGGCGCGCCGAGCTTGCACCGTTGTTTGGTACGCGCTGGTTCCTGCTGCCGAACGCGATGTACGGTTCCTGGGAGCGCGAGCTGGCGGATCCGGCCTGCGAGGCGGGTATGGCGCAGGACGAATGCGCGGCGCGCGTGCTGGCGCGCAAATACGCGCTGCTGGACGCCGACCCCGCACCGCTTGAGCTCACGCCGCGCGGCGCCTGGGACCCGAGCGCCAAACGCCTGCGGGTCGCGAGCTGGAACATCGAGTACCTGGTCGAGCCGGCAACTTATGCGGCGCTCGCGCCTGCCTGTGTCAGCGATGGCGGCCGGATCAGCGGCGCGGAGCGGGCGCTTCCGTGCGGCGTGGTGCCGCGGCTGGATCGAACCAAAGCAGATTTTGCCGCGCTGCGCGACTATGCCGCGCGCATCGACGGCGACGTGATCGCGCTGCAGGAGGTCGATGGGCCCAGAGCGGCGGCGCATGTTTTTCCGGGCTATCAGTTCTGCTTCAGCGCGCGACCCAATGTGCAGAAGAACGGTTTCGCGATCCGCCGCGGCTTGCCGCATCGCTGCGAGCCTGAGTATCTGCCGCTGTCGCTCGCTGACACCCAGCGGCGCGGTGTGGTCGTGACGCTGTTCCCGGGCACGGACAACGAGATGACGCTGCTGTCCGTGCACCTGAAGTCAGGTTGTCCGGCCGGGCCCATGAACGACGCAGCGAACCCGGCTTGTGCGATCCTGAGCTCTCAGGTCGAGCCGTTGGAGCAGTGGATTGACGCTCAGGCGCGGGCCGGCAAGCGTTTTGGCTTGCTCGGTGACTTCAACCGGCGGCTGATTCTCGATGGGCGCGAGGCCCGGAATGCGAGCGGTCAGCTCGTCAACCTGTGGCCCGAGATTGCGGATGGCGACCCGCGCGGCGCCGCGCTGATCGATGTGACCCGCGGCACGCGCTTCGTCAAATGCGTCGACAACGATCCGTTCGAGCATTACATCGACACGTTGCTGCTCGGTAGCGATCTCGCGCAGCGCTGGCAGCGGTCGTCCAAGATCCGCGTGCCATATTCGCGCACCGATTTCGAACGCTACAAGCTGTCGGATCACTGTCCGGTGGGCGCGGAACTGTCCTTGCACTGAGCGGCGAGCGCGATGTCGACCCAGACGAGCCGATGATCTGAAGCCAGGCGGACGGTGTCGTCCCCGTCAGGCCAGTGGACTCCCGAGCCGCAGATCGCCAGATCGCGCGACGGCAGCACGTAGTCGACCCGCAGGTTGCCCGGTTGCCCCGGGCCGTCGCCGAAATCTGCGGTGTCGTGGCGGGCATCTCCTCGCTGCGCGCCATTGGCCCCCGCCTGGCGCTGCGAGACAGACGCTGCGCCGACGCTCGCGGGCGGATCGGCACTATTGATGAGCGAATGATCGAGCAGCTGTGCCATCGCTCCGGCGAAGCTGGCGCCGTCGCCTGGATCAGCATTCAGATCACCGGCGATCACGAACGCAGGCCCGGCGCGCAGGCCGCCCTGCACACCGAGATCATCGTAGAGATAGCTCGCCTTGCCCGACGTGATGTAGTCGGCCCACAGCCGGATTTCATCGTGGTTGCGGCGGGCATTGCGTTGCTCTGGACCCTCGAAGGCGGGCGGGGTCGGATGGCTTGCCAGCAGCTGGATTGTGAGCTGTCGGCTGACCCGCACTGGAATATCCCAATGACTCTTCGACGACAACGGCAGGCGCGCCAACGCAGCCTCGCCGTACCAATCCGGTGGCAGCAGGTTGCCTGGCATGTCGCGCCAAAGAAAGCGCCGAAACGTCCGGATCCGCGCACGGTCGAGCGGATAGCGCGAGCAGACCGCCATGCCGTACTGACCGGGGAAAGCGCCGAAACCCAGCGCATCGCCCGGCTCGCCTGTGCGGCCGTTGCGATCGAGATCCATGCCACTCGGCTCACCGGTGTTGACCGCGGCGCTGAAGCAGTGGCGAAAGCGAATTGGCGCGCCGCCGGTTGGCTGTGCAACGGCCAGATACTGCGTGCGAAAAGTTCGCAGTGCGCGGGATCGCGCGTCGTAGTCGAACTCATTGAGCAACAGCACGTCGGGGCGCACGCGCTGGATGATCGCTGCCACCCGTTGGGCTTGGGCATTGCCGCCGCCGGCGAGATCGCGCACGAGCTGCCCGGCGGCGGGGCGGTTCAGGCTGGTGTTGAAGGTCGCGAACCGAACAGTACCCGGTGGGCTTGCCGCGCTGCTGGTCGCGCTGCTGGCCGCGCTGCTCAGCAGCATTGCGATTGCACCCAGCAGAAAAGAAAAAGGGCGGATCGCTCCGCCCTTGTGCTGCAGTCGCTGCACTGCAAGGGCGATCAGAACTCGAACTTGACGCCGAGCTGCAGCCGCCAGACCGACGGCAGTGCTGCGATCGACACTGGAGGCTCGCGCGGTCCGGTTTGGCCGGAAATCGGACGGTAGATGTAACGGTTCGTCGCAGTATCGATCCGCGCGTCGACCACCGGCGCGACGAAGCCGAACGGCACCTGCTCGATGCGGCCCCAGTCCTTGTTGATCAGGTTCGCCACGTTCTTGATATCGAGCGTGACGATGCCGCGCGCGCCCTCAAAGAAAGCCGGCAGCTCCTGCGCCAGGCGCAGGTCGGCTACGGTCAACCATGGACTGTTGAAGGCATTGCGGGGCGCGATCTGGCCGCGGTAACCGTCGAGGCCGAAGCGCGTGATAAACGAATTCAGTTGATCCCAGGTCAGACCACCCTCGAAGCCGACATCCGTGGCGTCACGCGGCACGTAGAACAGCTGCCGCTGTCGTGCGCCCTGGCGCGGGTCGCCGAAGGCCACACGCGCCGGCGTAGTGGATTCAACCGTGCCGTTGCCGAAGGTGTAACTGTAGGTTCGGCCCGAGCGCCGCTCCATGAACAGGCCGGCTGAGGTCAGGTATTCGCCGAAGAACGGCTTCTGCCAGGTGATCGCGAGCGGAAAGCGATGCGTGAACTCGTAGGACGAGGTCGCCAGTTCCGGATCGTTCGGGTTGGCCGTAGCCAGCCGGTCCCAGTTCGATGAGGCGGTCGAGCTTGCGCCCGGGTTCACGTCCTCGACATCCTGGTAGCCGTAGCCGAACAGCAGGTCGAAGCGCCCGGCGCTGGTGCGCCAGCTCTTCTCCAACGACAAGGACAGGATATTGCGCGAGCCTTCATCGGTATTGGTCAGCAGGTAGTCAGCACCCGACGGCGTTCCGGCAAGCCGTGCAAAACGCGGTCGGCCGTCCGGCGCAGCGCCGATTTCCACCAGACGCAGATCACGCCAGACCACTTCATTGCGGACCCGACCGTGGATGAAGTCGGCGGTGACTTTCCAGTTGTCGCCGAGACGCGGGATATCGAAAGTCTGGGTCAGGCCGATGTTGGCAACCCAGGTCGACGGGATGTCGAAGCCGGGGTCGAGGGCATTGACCGAACCGTTGCCAGGCTGAAGGGCCTGCTGAACGATCAGCGGAATGTCAAAACCGTTGACGTTGTCGAGCGCGGGCAGCAGTGCTGCCGGCGTGGTCGCTGCGCCGCGAACGATGTTCGGTGCAGACACGACTGTCGTGCCATCGTTCGAGAAGCTGTTGGAAATCCAGACGTTCGGGGTGCCGCCGCCGAACAGGCCGAAGCCGCCGCGAATGGTCGTGGTGTCGGTGACATCCCAGTTGAAGCCGAAGCGCGGCGAAATCAGCTCGCGGCCGTCCAGCGTTTCCTGGTTCGAGAAGCCGTAACGGTTCACGAAATTCTGGTTCAGCGGCGGCACGTCGCTCGATCTGTAGGTGTCGTAGCGAACGCCTGCCGAAAGCCGGAACTCCGGCGTGATTTGCCAGTCGTTCTGCAGGTACAGGCCGATCGTATCGAACCCGAAAGTCGCCGCGCCATCGTTGGCGTCGTTGCTGAACGCATTGGTGTAGGCCAGCGACTGCGCGCTGCGGGCGGCAAAGTCAGCAATGCTGTTGAAGCGATACTGACCCTGGCTCAAGGGCACGAACAGATTGAAGATCTCCAGTTGTTCGTACTCCACGCCACCCGACCACACCATGCCCTCGGCCTTGTACTTGAACGACAGGCGTGCCTGGTTCAGATCATTGCTGAGCGCGTTGGCGTGTCGGAACTGATCGGGGCCGAGGTACACGAGGCCGCCGCTCGGCGTCGTGATGACCATTTCCGCAAAGTCGGTGCCCTGCAGCGAGTCCTGCTTGCCGGTGCTTTCCTTGCGGCCGAACTTGAACTCCGTTGACAGGTTGTCGGTCCAGTCCGAATAGAGCTGCAGCGACAGCTGCTCGAGCGGGAAGGCGCGGTCATACCAGTTCGAGGGTGCCGAGACGCGGTTCAGGCTCAGCGAGTTGTTGTCGCCCTGCACGATGCTGTTGCCTTCACCCTTCTGGTAGGTCAGCGTCATGCGCTGCGTGTCGGTGATGTTCCAGTCGAGCTTGGCGAGAATCTTCTCGTCGTTTTCCGGCAGCGATGCCGAAGGATTACCCGGATCGAACTGATAGATGTTGCGGGAAATCGCGGAAATCTGTTCGAACTCGGCCTGGGTCACGCCCATGACCTGAACGGCAAAACTGCTGCCGGTCGGACCCAAATCGATCGGGGTTTCGGCCTTCAGCCGCTCGTAACCGACGAAGAAAAACAGCTTGTCCTTGATGATCGGGCCGCTGGCCCAGCCGCCGTAGGTCTGTTCCTCGAATGCGAAGGTCAGGTCACGATCCTTGCTGCGATCGCCCGAAAGCCCGTCGTTGTTCTGAAAGTAGTAGGCGCCGCCGTGGAAATCATTGTCACCCGCTCTGGTCACGATGCTGATCGTGCCGCCGCGGAACTGGCCGTACTTGGCGTCGAACGGCGCCGACAGCAGCGACAGACCCTGGATCCATTCCGGCGGAATCGGCGCGCGCTGAGTCGGATAGCCGTTGTTGTTGAGACCGAAATCGTCGCTTTGCCGGATGCCGTCAACGAACAGCGTGTTGTAGCGCGCGTTGGTGCCAGCAATTTCAAGCGCATCGACATTGAACGGGTCGACGACGGCCTTCGGATCAATGCGCAGGAAGTCCTTGAGGTCACGCGAGACGGTCGGCAGCTTGACGATGTCTTCAGCTGTGAGCTCCGTGCCGACGCCGGCAACCAGGTTGCGATCAATGCTGCCGGTGACGACCACCTCGGCCAGCGCGGTGCCGATTTCCAGTGGCACTTCGACGTAGTTGGTTTCGGACAGCCGCGTGAACACACCGTCCACGGCGGCTGGCGGCGCGCCATCCTTGGCGACTTCGACCCGGTATGGACCGCCGACCCGTAGGCCCGACAGGCTGAAATTGCCGGCGCCGTCGGTCAGGGTCGTGGATCGGTTGCCGGTCGATTGCAGGATGGCCGTGACGCGCGCATCGGCGACGCCTCCGCCCGCGCGATCCACGACTCGACCCTGTATGTCGGCCGCAGTCTCCTGCGCAAACGCCATCGGCGCTGCCGAGAGTGCAAGGAACGCAACAACCAGACAGCGCCAGGCGGCCTGAGCCACCGACGCGGGAAGGAAGGAACGGATCGCCGTCGACATCGGAACAACTCCATGGCAATAGCCACAAACGAAAGGGCTTGAATCAGCCCGGGCGCGAGTGAACATTACGGGCATGACAGGCGTGTGACAATGCGTATCCGGCCGTCCGATGGCCGTCGATTGTTGCGCCGTCACAACGCCCGTGCGCGACTTACGTCCGGAGACTTCTCAGGTATCGAGCCGACCGTCTCGCAGCGCTTCAACAAAGTGCCGACGACACAGCGGCACGTAACGCTCGTTGCCGCCAATTTCGACCTGCGCACCCTCCCGCTCGACCGCATCGTCAGCGCCGACGCGCACGACCATCGTGGCCTTGCGACCGCAATGGCAGATGGTCTTGATCTCGACGAGGTTGTCGGCCCAGGCGAGCAGCTGCGCACTGCCCGGAAACAGCTCGCCGCGAAAATCTGTGCGCAGCCCATAGCAAAGCACCGGGATATCGAGATCGTCGACCACGCGCGCCAGCTGCTGCACCTGCGGCGCAGTCAGGAACTGCGATTCATCGAGCAGCACGCAGTTGAGTGTTTCCTGCTGGTGTTCGCCCGCGATCTCTGCAAACAGGTTCTGGCCGGGCCCGAAGTGACGCGCTTCGCCGCTGATGCCGATCCGTGAGGCGACGCGGCCGCCGCCGCGTTGATCGAGTTGCGCCGTATAGATCAGCGCGCGCATGCCGCGCTCGCTGTAGTTGTGCGCCGCCTGCAGCAGTGCGGTTGACTTGCCGGCGTTCATGGTCGAATAGTAAAAGTACAGCTTGGCCATTTCAGTAGGCGACGATGCCGACGACGCAGCCGGTCATGCACGAGGCGAGGGTCGCCGCGACGAATGCGCGCACCGCGAGTTCGGCGAGATCCTTGCGACGCTCCGGCACCATCGCACCGATGCCGCTGATCTGGATGCCGATGCTCGACAGGTTCGCAAAGCCGCAGATACCGTAGATCGTGATCAGTCGCGAGCGTTCGGACAGGGCCTCGGCGGGCAAGTCAGCGAGCTCGAGAAACGCGATGAACTCGTTCAGCACGCTCTTGATGCCGAGCAGGGATCCGGCGGTCAGCGCTTCGCTCCACGGAATGCCCATCAGCCAGGCAATCGGCGCGAAAATCCAGGCCGCGATTCGCTCCAGGGTCAGCGGCGTGCCGGCGACATCCGGCAGGAGCCCGATCGCGCCATTGGCGAGGGCCACGAACGCGATCAGCACGATCAGGATCGCGAGGATGTTCAGGTAGATGTTCAGGCCGTCGGCCGTGCCGCGCGTGATCGAGTCCATCGCGCTGTCGTAGATGCGCGGCGGTGGTTGCAGCGCCTGCTGGCTGTCGTTGTCTTCGGGCAGCATCACGTGCGCGAACAGCACGGCCGCGGGGACCGACATGATCGACTTCGTGATCAGCTGGCCGAGCACGCCCTCGAATGCGGCGCCGAGCATCGCCGAGTAGATGACCATCACGGAACCGGCAATCGTCGACATGCCGGCCGTCATGATCAAGAGCAGCTCGTAGCGGGTCATCTTCAGCAGGTAGGGCTTGACCAGCAGGGGTGCTTCGATCTGACCCAGAAAAATGTTGGCCGTTGCAGCGAGTCCGGCAGGACCGCGGGTGCCGAGCGCCCGCTCGAACACCCAGGCGATGCCGCGGATCACGACCGGCAGCACCCGCCAATACCACAGCAGTGCGGCCAGCGCCGACATCACGATCACGAGCGGTAACACCTGGAACGCGAAGGTGGTCATCGCCGCCGGGTTGGTGATCGTGAACGGTGTGCCGCCGCCGCCGAGATAACCGTAGACGAAGCTGGTGCCTTGCAGCGTCGCAGCGCCGAGCGCTTCGACCGCACGATTGACGTAGTTCAGGCCTTCCTTGAGTGGCGGCACGTTCCACAGCAGTGCGCAGATCAGGAACTGCAAGGCAATGGCGCCGGCAACCAGCCGCCAGCTGATGCGTCGCCAGTTGCTGCTGAACAGCATCGCGATGGCGGTGAAGACCACGATGCCGCCGACCGCTTGGAGGTAGAGCGCGATCATTCAGATCAACCTGATCTCGCGCAGCCGCTGCTGCAGGAACTCATGCGAAGAGATCGGCTCCGGGTACAGGTCTGGATGTTCGGCATCAATACAGCCCGGCAGCGTACGGATCTCGAAGTCCGGGTTGAAGTGCAGGAAGAACGGCATCGAGTAGCGCGAATAGGCGGCCCGATCACTGGCCGGGTTGATCACCCGATGGCTGGTCGAGCGCAGCCGGTGGTTGGTCAGCCGTTGCAGCATGTCGCCGACGTTGCAAACCAGCGAGCCGGGTTCTGGATTGATCGGCAACCACTCGCCGGCGCGGGTGCGGATCTGCAGGCCCGGCTCCTCGGCACCGAGCAGCAAGGTGATCACGTTGATGTCCTCATGGGCGCCGGCGCGAACGCTACCGGTAGGAGTCGCGTCGAGCGGCGGATAGTGGATCACGCGCAGCACGCTGTTGCCTTCGTCGACGGTCGCGTCGAAGAAGTCCGGCGGCAGTGCCAGCGTGCGCGCGATGGCACGCAGCAGGTCGCGGCCGATGGCGTCGAAGGCTTCGAACATGGCAAGACTGGTCGCGCGGAACCCGGGGATTTCTTCAACCCAGAGATTCGGCGCCATCATCGCTCGGAACCGATGGCCCTCAGCGAGCTCACGGCCCACGTGCCAGAACTCCTTCAGATCGTGGTGCTCGGAACCCTTCGCCGTCTCGATGCCAAACGGCGTGTAGCCGCGCGCGCCGCCGCCGCCGGGCACGTGATAGCGACGCTTGACGCTCTCGGGCAGCACGAAGAAAGCGCGATAAATCGCCAGAAAGCGCTCGATCAGTGCCGCATCGATGCCGTGATCAGTGATCACGACGAAACCATAGCGTGCATAGGCCTCGCGCAGCGCGGCGGCAAACGCGGCGCTCGCACGGTTGCGGAAGTCGAGGGCTGGAACCCGTTCGGTCATCGAGCCATTCTGCCCTGAATTGCGCGCGCTCGTTACAATCGAACCATGGCCATCACTGCCCTGCAGAGCACTGACCGGATCCTGCTGGTGCGGCCGGCCGCGTTCGGCTTCAACGCCGACGCGGCGCGCTCCAACGCGATGCAGCGAGAGCTCGATGTCGATCCTGCCGAGACACGGTCGCGCGCGCTGGCGGAGTTCGATGCGCTGCACCGGGCGCTGGTCAACGAGGGCATTCGCGTATGTGTCGCCGCGGATCAGGCGCCGCCGCCGCGACCGGACGCGGTGTTTCCGAACAACTGGATCAGTTTCCATGCGGACGGCACCGTGGTGTTGTATCCGCTGCAGCCCGCGAGTCGGCGACCCGAGCGTCGAGCGGAGTTGATTGAGGTCGTCGCCGGGGAGTTGGGTTTTCAGCAGCGTCGATTGCTCGATCTGAGCCGCTACGAGTCCGAGGACTGCTTTCTCGAAGGCACCGGCAGCCTCGTGCTCGATCATCCCGGCCGGCAGGCCTTCGCGTGTCGCTCGGCACGCACGCACGAGCGGCTGGTCCAACTGTGGTGCGATGAGCTGGCGTATACACCGCGGGTGTTCGACGGCACCGACGCAGCCGGACGACCCTACTATCACACCAACGTCATGCTCAGCATCGGCACGCGCTGGGCGCTGGTCTGTGCCGAGGCCATTGGCGACGCCGACCGCGACGCGACGCTTGCAGCGCTCGCGGCTGCAGGCCGGCAGGTCGTCACGATCAGCCGTGCGCAGGTACAGTGTTTTGTCGGCAACGTGCTCGAGCTTGCGACCTGGGACGAGGCGCTTGGTGACAGCACCGTGCTGCTGATCTCGGCGACGGCGCGGGCGGCGCTCGAACCCGCGCAGCTTGCCGCGCTGGCGGGCTGTGTCGATTCGCTGCTGGTGATACCGGTGCCGGTCATCGAAACGGTGGGTGGTGGTAGCGTCCGTTGCATGGTGGCCGAGGTGTTCGTGGCGTGATCGATCTGTTGCTCAAGATGCTGCTGGCCTACCTGCTCGGCTCGATCGTCGGCAGTCTCGCGTTCGGCCGGCTGTTCGGCGCGCGCGACGTCCGCAATGAGGGCAGCGGCAACGCCGGTGCCACCAATGCGCTGCGCACGCATGGCGTGGCGTACGGACTGGTCGTCGCTGTTTTCGACTTCGCCAAGGGCTGGGTAGCCGTGGCGCTGCTGGCGCCGCTGGCCTTGCCCGGCGTGCCGCCGGCCAGTGGCCAGCTCGCGCTGTGGGTGCCGGTGGCCTGCGCACTGGCCGTGGTCATCGGCCACGTGTACCCGGTGTTTCATGGCTTCAGGGGTGGCAAGGGCGCAGCGACGCTGCTGGGCGCCGTGCTGTCGATCTCACCGTCCGCGCTGCTGTTCATGCTGCTGGTCTGGCTGATGGTCGTCACGGTTATCGGTTTCGTCGGGCTCGCGACGATCAGCGCCGCGGTCATGCTGCCGCTGATATTGCTGACAACTGGCGCGCTGCCGCGCGGACCGGTGCTGGTGTTCGGCCTGCTGGCCGCGGCGCTCCTGGTGTACACACACCGCAGCAACATCGCCCGCATGCGCGCGGGGCTCGAGCCGCGTGCGCAGCGCCTGTGGTTGCTCGGCAAGCGACCGCCGTGAGCGCAGCGCCGCTGGTGCAGCGACTGTTTCGCGAACTCGCTGACGGCGAGCTGCACTCGGGTGCCGCACTTGCTGCGAGCCATGGTGTCACGCGCAGCGCGATCTGGAAGGCCGCAGGCTCGCTGCGCGAGCTGGGTGCGGAGCTGGAATCATTGCCGCGACGCGGCTATCGGCTGCGCCAGCGCTGTGTGCCGCTCGACGCCACCGCGTTGCGCCGGGCGCTGTCGCCGGCGGCTCGAGAGCGGCTGCAGGAACTGCGCTGCGAATGGTCGCTGGCCTCGACCAACACCGCGTTGCTCACGCTGGCAGCGCCTGTTGCGGGCCGCAACCAGGTTTGTGTCAGCGAACACCAGAGCGGCGGCCGCGGGCGGCGTGGCCGCACCTGGATCGCGCCGCTTGGCGGGGCGATCTGCCTGTCGCTGTCACACACGTTTGCGCAACTGCCGCGCGATATCAGCTGTCTGTCGCTGGTGGTCGGCGTCTGCGCGCTGCGAGCGCTGAGTGAATGGGGCGCTGCGCCGCTGCTGCTCAAATGGCCCAATGACCTGGTTGTGAACGACCGCAAGCTAGGCGGCATCCTGATCGAGATGCGAGCCGAAGCCGGCGGACCGGCGCACGTGGTGATCGGGCTCGGGCTGAACTTTGCGCTGGGTCCGAGCGCACGGCGCGAGGTGGATGCGCTCGGCACGTCGCCCATCGACCTGAAGGAGCTCGGCCTCGCCAGCGATGATCGCAACCGCGTTGCGGCGGCAATCATCGACAGTCTGATAAACGGCTTGCAGCAGTTCGAACGCGAGGGCTTCGAGACGTTTCGGACCCAGTGGGCTGGCGCCGATGCGCTGCGCGGCCGCGAGGTCACCGTCAGCGGTGCCGGGGCGCCGCGGCACGGCGTCGCGGCGGGCATCAACGGCGCCGGTGAGTTGCAGCTCGATACGGTGAGTGGCCGTAAGTCGATCATTGCCGGCGATGTCTCGGTGCGCGTGTGCGAGACGGCATGAGCACGCTGCTGGTGGATCTCGGCAACACCCGCGTCAAGTGGGCGAAGCACACGGCACGTGGTCTCGGGCGATCGCGTGCCGCTTCGCATGCCGGCTGGGGCGCAGCGGAGTTTCGCGACGCCGTGCTCGCGGCGCCGCTATCAGTATCGAGACTGTTGCTGGTCTCGGTCGCGGCAGCGCGCCCGCACAAGGCGCTGCTCGCGGCGGCGGCGAAGCAGGGCATCGAGGTCTTGCAAGTAGAGTCGAGCCGCGAAGCGGCCGGAGTCACCAATGGTTATCGCGAACCGTGGCGACTCGGCGCAGATCGCTGGGTCGCGCTGATCGGCGCCCGCAGCCTCTTCCCCCGGTCAGGGCCGCGACGCCGGCCACTTTGTGTCGTCGATATCGGCACCGCGATGACGATCGATCTGCTGGACGTTGCCGGCCAGCACCGCGGCGGCGCGATCGTGCCGGGGCCTGAGCTGATGCGCACCAGCCTGCTGCGTAGCACCGGCGGCATCGCAGCGCGGGCCTCCGGCGGCACGCGTCGGCGCAAGCTGGCGCCGTTTGCGACCGACACCGACGGGGCCCTGGTTTCCGGCGCCGCCTATTCGCTGGCCGCAGCGATCGACCGCGCGGTACTCGAAGCCAAGCCAACGCTGGGCGCCAGGCCGGATCTGGTCGTCACAGGCGGTGCCGCCGGCGACATCCTGCGGCTGCTGCGCACGCGACACCGATGGGTTCCGGATCTGGTGCTGCGCGGCCTGGCGCAGCTGGCGTAGCATCGCGGGCCATGCGCACGGCTTTCTTCGCACTGCTGCTCGCGAATCTCGCGTTCCTGGCCTGGACGGTGTGGTTGGCGCCCGCGCCCGCCCGCCTGGCAGCCACGCCGGGCGCGCCAGTTGCCCAGTCTGCGATGGCTTCGTTTGCGCTGGAGGGTGAAACACCGCTCGACGACATGCAGCCCACTGAACCACTAGCGGAAGCGGCTCCAGCGCCTGCCATGGTCTGTTCGACTGTCGGTCCGTTCACGAGCCTGGATCAAGCCGCCGCCGTCACACTCGTGCTGAAGGAGGGTGGCTACGAACCCCGCCAGCGCCCGGGCACCGGAGAAGTCCCGGGCGGCTATTTAGTGCTGGTCGACAACCTCACCGATTCGGCCGACCAGGAACGGGCCCGCCGGCGACTCGAGCGCGGTGGTTTGACCGATGCGTTCGTGATGCCGCCGGTGCGCGAGCGCTTTGCCGTGTCGGCCGGCATCTTTACTGAGCAACGACGGGCAGAGCGACGCGCCGCGGTCGTCAGGCAGATCGGGCTGACGCCGACCGTGCGCGAGCGCACCGTGCCCGGCACGGTCTACTGGCTGGATCTGGACCTGCCGACTGAGGGCAGTGATGGACTGACGCCGGAGTCACTGCAGGCGGCGATGGGTAGCATCGAGGTCCGAGAATGTCCAGTCGGTTAGAATTCCGCGCTCGCTGGCATAGCTCAGTTGGTAGAGCAGCCGCCTTGTAAGCGGCAGGTCGCCCGTTCGATTCGGGCTGCCAGCACCAATCCTTGTACCGCGGCCGCAGTACAATCCAACCGTGGCGCAAATCACTCCCCAGGACGCTGCCGACTTTTTGCTGCGCTGGCGCGAGGTCAATCGCATCGAGCGCGTGGAAATGCGCAGGGCGCCGATCGAACGCCGCGCGCGGCAGTTGAGCGCCCTGTTCGCCGCCAGGCGAGTTTTTCAGCCCGACCCGGACCGTGAGGCACGGATCGCCGAAGTTGCGGCGCGCTGGGCCCGCATCCGATGCAGCTACGGTGAGTAGCGACGGCGACGTCGATAGCACGCTGCTGGCGCATCCAGGAGTGGATCTCGCCCGGGTTCGCGACTGGGTCCGCGCCTATCTCGAGAAGCTGTCGCTCAGCGCCTGCCGCCCCGATTGCGTGAACAGTGCCAGCGGCCACAACAGGCTGTTCGAAAGCTGCGTGAACCAGCGCTGCACGGGTGCGCTCGAGCGGCCAAAAATCAATTGCGAGGTGGCAACGGACGCGAGGGTGACGAAGCCGATGAGCCAGATCAGATACAGCAGCCGAAGGACGAGGCCCAAAGCGCGGTCAGCGCGACGCTGAGTAGGCGTCCATCAGCAGGCCAGTGCCGCCGCGCGAGACATGCGCGACCACGGCCGTGCGGCGATGGATCTTGGTGATCGAGCCGAGGTTGATCGCGAACGACAGCTCGACCTGTTGCCCTTTGCGCAAGCCGAGGTTCGCGGTCTGGATGTAGACGCCCGTGGCGCTGAGATTCACGGCGCGGCAAAGTTTTTTGCGACCGCCGGGGATCGTGATGTAGACACAGGTGCGCGCGCGATGCCGGGTGTGCAGGCGGCGCTCGACGTGCAGCGATTCACTCGTTGTCTGGTTATTCATGCCTCCCCCTGTCGGCACATTATGCCTCGCACAACCGCCGCGTCACCTCAGACTGAACTTAATCGCTACCGGACAATGGTCGGGCAGCAGCCGGCGCAGCGCTTCGCTCGGCTCGAAGGTCAGGCGCTCGAACGAGCCCGGCACCAGCTGCGCGAGCAGCGATTTCGATACGACGATATGGTCGATGTAACCGCGAAAGCTCTGATCCGGTGAGCAGTTGCGGAACGGCTGGCCGCTCGCGACATTGTGCAGGTCGGCCTCGGGCGGGTCGCCGTCGTCGATCTCGGCCCAGAGGTTTCGCAACCTGCCTGCCCCATTGCGGGCGGGTCCGCGCTCGCTGAGTAGTTGCCGGTTGAAATCGCCCAGCACGGCGAAGCGGCGCCCGGCTGCCGCCTGCGCATCGATCCAGCGTTCAAGCTCCGGCACCTGCCGGGCGAGCGTCTGGCAATCGCGGCGCGGATCATCGAGTGCGCGTGAACCACAACCGGACTTCAGGTGCACCGACAGCAGGCGAAGCTCGCGCGCCTCGTCTGGAAAGACGATCAGCTCGGCGCCGCGGCGCACGCTGCCATCGAGCGCGAGCGCAGTCAGATCCCGGCCGCAGCGATACGGCAGGCCGCGACGGATCGCAAAGCCGGTGTTCTGCACTGCCCGCCGTGCCGTGAAACAGAACTCGTGGTCGGGGAACACCAGCCGCGCGGCCGACTCGCCGTCGACTTCCTGCAGCGCGACGACATCGGCATCGAGCTGCCTCGCGTAGCGCGCGAGTGCGGCGTAGTCGCTCTGCGAGCGGTTCAGGTCGGTGGCGACATCACAGGGAATGGAGCGGGCGCGGCCGCGCGGCCGTGCACCGCGCGGCACGCAACTTGCGGTGAGGGTCTTGAACTCCCTGGGCGCGATCAGCCATTCGAGGTTCCAGGTGGCGAGCTTCAGCGCGGCGGGTGCCGTCGCGCCCGATTGCGCTGGCGCCTGCGCCGGGGCCGCGCCGGATGTGCAGGCGCTCAACAGCAGCGCAAGCAAGCCGCTCATGGCGCCTGAGACGGAACGCTGTGTCAGGGGCATGGCCATTGCGCGGCATGCTAGCCTTCGACGCTTCGCAAACGCCAGTGGGATTAATCATGGGTCGAGACGTATTGGGGCACCGCCGCCTGTTCGGCGTCATGGGGCCGTCGACGAACACGATCGTGCAGCCGGATTTCGATGACCTGCGGCCCGCGGGCGTCACCAACCATTACAGCCGCATCTTCACGCCGAACTCCAAGGCGCTCAGCAACGAGAGCTTCATGGCCGGTACGGCCAAGATCTCCGAGGGCGTCATGGATGCCGTGCGCAGCGTGCTGACCTGCGAGCCGGACTACCTGGTCATGGGCATGTCGGCGGTTACGTTCTACGGCGGCGCTGCGGGCGCGACCAGGTTCCGTGAGTCGATCGAGCGCGAGTCGGGGCTGCGCGTGTCGGTCGGTTCCGAGGCCTGCGCGGCGGCACTGCGCGCCTATGGCGGCATCAAGCGGCTCGCGTTCCTGTCGCCTTACTACCCGATCGCCAATGCCGAGGTCCGGCAGTACTTCGCCGACGAGGGCTTCGAGACCGTGCGCGATGAGCCGCTGCGCTGCCCGTCCTGGACGTCGATTGCACAGGTCGATGAGGCCCGCTTGCGCGAAGTGATACGCGCCCTGGATGGTCCGGACGTCGATGCGATCGTGCAGGTCGGCACCAACCTGTCGATGATGCGCCTCGCGGCGCATGCCGAGAACTGGCTCGGCAAGCCGGTCATCGCGATCAACGCCGCGACCTACTGGCACGCGCTGCGTGCCAACGGCCTCAAGGATCAGATCACGGGCTTCGGGCGGCTGCTCGCAGAGTTCTAGCCAGCCTGGCTAGCGCGCCCAGCAGCGCTGGGCTGTGGAGGTGCCGCCGATGATGCCGCGAGCGTTATTGCCCTGCAGCGTCAACGTCATGCAATCCGTATCACGGGTCTGACCTCCCTGCGGGACCGCAGCGAGTGTATAGGCGCCGGGAGTGAGCGCGTCGAACTGCATCAAATAGCGACCCGACTCGTTCGTGCGGGGCATGCCCACTGTTGATGCGCAACCCGCATTGTCATACGCGTTGAAGCGCGTGAAGCAGCGCTCCATGCCCGAAGCCAGCGTCAGCAGCTCGGTCTTGGCTTCCGAGCGCTGCGAGCGCACGACGTAGTTCTGGTAGCTCGGGATCGCGATCGCGGCAATGATGCCGAGGATCGCCACCACGGTCATCAGCTCGATCAGCGTGACGCCGCGCTGCCGTGTGTCACGATGGCTCATCGGATCTGCCTCCAGCTCTGCCGCCCGAGTGCGCCGGGCGGCACACTCTTGCGTTGCGTCCCGCTGATGGATCCGCCGGCGGCATCCTGACCCGTGCCCGTCACGATCAGGGATTCGAAGGCACCGCTGCTGTCGGCGACCACGGCTGGCGTGTTGGTGATGCCGATGCCGGTCGTGAGCCCGCTGGAGGCTACGCTGGAGCCGCCCACGACGATCCGATCGTTGGAGTTGATCAGGCCGTCGCCGTTCGTGTCGAACGAGGACGCTGGCGCGCTTCCATCCAGCGCATTCAGCAGCATCAGCCAGCTGGTGCCGCCAAATCCGCACGGATCGGTGTTCGGGATCAGCGTCGTGAAGACGATCTGCCCGACCCGCAGTACGGAGTCCGTGATCTGCATTTCGCCCTGGAATCCGGTCGGTGCGGGTGACACGAAATCGATGTACCAGCCACGGTTCGCGCCCAGCGTATTGCTCGACGTGGCACGAACACTGAACTCGTCACCGTTGTTCGGTACTCCGTCCGGATTGATGGTCTGTTCGTCCGTGATCGATTGCTGCAACAGTGCGGCGCGGTTCGGGATCACATCGGTTGCGTGAACACCCGTGTTGGGATCGTGGATGCCGTAGAAGGTTTGCACCTGCAGGTTGGCAAGGATGCGATCGGCCGACTCCATGAACTTGCCCGTTCCGAACAGCACATTGGTTACGACGCCGGACGGCCCGCGACCCACCTGCGGGCGCGACGTGATCGGCTGGCGCTGATTCGCCGCATTTCGCGCGACGAACAGCGGCACCGCCGCGCCGGCAACGCGATAGGCCACGTCCCAGTTGGCGGGCGAAGCGTCTCGCAGGTCGAACTTCCACATGTTGCCGAACAGGTCACCGACGTAGGCATAGTCCGAAATGAAGTCGCGATCGATGTCGACCACTGCCGGCGTTGCCAGTCCGTTGGGTCGTGCGGTACCGAGAGGGTCCTGAGTCATGCCCACGCCAGTGTCAATCTTGCGCAATAGCGCGCCAGTCTCGACATCGACGATATACAGCACGGCATTGCCGGTCGTGCTTTGGCGTCCATCCGGAACCGTGTTGTTGTAGCCGTTGCCGAAAACCGCTACCCAGCGGCCATTGCGCAAACGCACGACGGCGGGGCGGCTGAGGGTGTAACCGAGATCCACGTCGTTCTGGTCCGTGAAGCTCCACATGTACTTGCTGGCGACGGCCATCTCTGTCGCTGCGGTCGGGTCAGTGATGTTCAATGAGAAGACACCTTGACCGCCGAGACCGAGCGGCGTGACCAGCACCGTATGCCAGGCGCTACCGAAGAAAGCGTCGGCCATCGTTGGCGAGCCGTCGACTGAAAACAAGTGCTGGTAGTTCAGTGACGACAGCGGTGTCAGTGTCTGGAACGCGTCGCCCGGGATGAAGGCCCAGGCTTCTTCGCCGGTCGCATCGTCAAAAGCGTGCAGCATGCCGTCGTTGCCGCCGATGTAGATTGTCTTGGGACGATTGAGATGCGTTGCCTTGAATGCCAGGTACGACTCCGAAGCCGCCGTGCCTTCGATCGTGTCAGGGTAGCGGAACGGCGGTGCACCGACATAGCTGGGTGACGATGAGATGAAGTCCCCGAGCACCGAGAACGGATCGCGATTGCGGAACGGACCACCGTCGCGCCGCTCGAGCGTCCGTTCGCCCCGGAGATACTGCAGACGTTGCTGCGCGAGCGTCACGTTGCTCTCGGGATTCAGCTGAGCTTGCCGGTTCGCGTCGAGCGCAGCCCAGCGGAACGGCACGGCAGCCCCTGAGGTGTCGACCGTCGCAATCTTCCTTGAGCCGGCGTTCGGTACATGGTCCTTCGCGTCCCAGACTTCCGCCCCAAGCGTGCCGTCCAGGTTGACTTCCCTGGCGCGCAGCGTGCCGCTCCAGTTGCCGATCGAGAACTCGGCGATGTACGCGCGCGTGCCGGCGCGAATGGTGCCGGAGTTGACCGCCGCGGCTGAGCTTGAGCCCGAGCGCGTCAGGATTTCATTGAAGGCGCGGGTCAGCTGATCTTTCAGTGTCAGCGCGTTCGTGACCAGGAAGTAGCTGTCAGGGCTGTTGTCATTGTTGACGTCCCATTCGGCCTGCAGATCGGGTCGCAGGTTCCTGACGTCACTCTCGATGAAGCCACCCCACTTGGCGGCGTACCACAGCGGGTCGCGCAGCAGCGTTGCGCCGGCGGTGGCTCCGCTCGAGAAGGTACGGGATGAGGTCAGCGGCAATGGCAAGCCGTCGTTCCAAGGCAAGCCAAGCGGCGGGGTGTCGAGGAAGTAATCGACATCGCCGCCGGGACCCGTATCAAGGTCGCGGACGACGAGATACGACCCGTCTGCGTTGGTGCCCGAGATGATGTAGCCCATGTGCTGGATGATGCAGCCGGCCGCATATTCGGAAGTCAGCGTCACCGTGACGGTGCCATCGCCGTTCAGCACGTACTGATAACGGACGATCGCATCCATATCATGGTCGGCACCCTGCTCGACGTCCTCGAAGTTGACGCGAAACGAGCCACTGGTCGGCGAGATCGACTCGACGTAGAAGTCGACGATCTGGTTCGTCGGCTGGAACTGGCCTTCGGTGCCGTTGACGCCGAGACAGCCGCCCACCGACTTGGCAAATGGGATCAGTGTGATACGGCCGCCGGGAGTCGGGATATCAATTCTCGGCAGCGGCGAAGCCAGCGCGACCGCAAAGGTCGACATCTGCTGCGTGCCAGGGACCGAATTCAGGTCGTTGGTGCGGGCATAGTACGCCACGGCAGCGGCGTTGTAGCTGCCCTCCTTGGTGGGTTCCTCGGGGGCGAGGCCCCGCACGTCGCCGAGGCTGGTGATGTTCTTGGGTCGTGGCGAACCATCGTAGGTCGTCAGCGCCTGGCCAATGTATTTGAGGCCGGCGATGTCCGGTTCGTTGGCCGAGATATCATCCAGCAGGGCCCGAGCATTGAAGCCCGGGATATCGCCAGCCATGGTCGAGAAGTAGCCGCCCGGTACTTTCTCGGAGTCGTAGGACGGGTTGACGTCGCTGATCACGGTGGTGAAGGGTTTCGCGCAGGCGGGCTTGCCCGGGCCGTACGGATTGTCCCACGCGGGTCGCGGCAGCCCGAGCTGTGCGTCCGGGTTGCCGGCTGCGGCGATGTTGAAGGCGGCAGTCGGTGCGCCGCGCCCAGCAAAGTAGCGCACCGCTTCGTACATCATCTCGCCGATCGGGTTGCCCCACATCCGGCAACGACCCGCCGTGATCGGGCCGTTGGTGATCCAGCCGCAGTTGTCAGTCGGGTCTGTGTACTGGTAGCCGCCGACGAAGCCGGTGGCGCGAAAGCGATCCATCGTGCGGATGACGCCGACGACGCCTGTCAATGCACCCGTATTCGGATCGATCTCGTCACGGATGGTGCCCATGCGTTTGCGCAGCACGCCGCCGTCGGTGTTCCTCTCGTAGGAGCCCGTCAGCAGACCGAAAAGCATCGTGTCGCTCTCGCCGAAATCGTGCACGAGGCCCGTGGGCTTCCAGTTGCCGTCGGGATACTGACGGCAGTTGTTGCTGGGATCGAGCAGGTCGATCTGACCGGTCTGGCAGACTCTGACTCGAACCGTGAAGTCCGTGGGGGCCACAAGGGTGCTAGAGCCATCGTGGTCGACGCGATTGTTCGCGACCGGCCGTTCGATGCTGACCCACTCCCAGATTCGTCGGTTGATGCTGGTCAGCACACGGAGCCGCGGCAGCTGCGCTGCGTCGGTCAGCAAGGTCGTGTTCGCAAAAAGGTGGCGCGTGCCGACGGCCGGTAGCCCGTAAGGGGCGTAGTTCGTGATCAGGTAGCCGTCGACGGCAACGCTGGTGTACTCCTTGCCCCAGCTGTGTGCGTCCTGCGGAATAAAGCTGCGCGCGAGCACGACATTGCCGGCGTTGTCGATATGTCGGGTGCCGCCGTAGAGCACTTTGCGCAGGGCGTCGATACGCGAAGTCGTCACGTAGTTCAGCCAGTTGCCGCTCCATTCGCCCACGCCACCGCAGACCTTGAGCGCACCCGCAGCGCGTACCGGATTGAACTGGCCTCCGCTGTGGGTGTAGCAACGACCCGAATCAAAGTAGCCGTAGTACTCGATCGCCGGACGAAAGCCGACATCCAGCACACCGTCGCCATTGATGTCCGACGCGTCGTTGTAGGCTTCGTAATAGAGCTTGTGATCGCGGCCGACCACCAGCATGTTGAGCGGCGGCGCATTGTCTTCGATGAAGACCGGCACGTTTGGCAGCGCGAGCGGCGCGCTGACGGCGGCCTGGACGCCGAACAGCGAATAGACGCCGAAGGCGCTGCCCGCCAGCAGTTTCGTGATCTTTTGTTTGATGGTCATGTCAGTTTCGCCTAGTCGATGCGCGTGGCGTAGGTGGATTGCACTAGAACATTCGTAAAGCCCGTACCGCCGGTCGAGCGGGCGGTCACCTGGAAGAAGTCCCGCACCGGCGGCACTCCCTGGCCCTGAATCAGGCTGTCCTCAATCTGCGCGAGCTGTTCGACCACGAACTGCGGGTCGTCATCCAGCTCGGTGAGTTCCTGGGCGCCGTCGACGCCGTACTCCAGCGAGTTGCCGTTCCACCAGGCTTCGTCCTGGTTCGCGAGCAAGGGCAGCGTGCCGCGGGCAAACACCTCACAGGGCGCAGCCACGCACGGCACCACGGCGATCGCATTGAGCAGAAAGTCCTCGCCGTCACGCAGACCGGCCTCGGCGCCCTGGAAGGCGAGATTCAGGTCACGGGTGTTGCCAGCCATGCGTTCCTGCATGCGCGTGATCTGCACCACCGACACGCCGATCACCGTCAGACTGAGCAGCAGCAGCAGCGAGGTCACGAGGATCGCGCCGCGTTGGCGGCGGAGGTCCGGGCCGATTCGATTCTGGTACTTCATGTGGTGTCAGCCCGTGCGGTTGCGGACGTTGGCGGTGGTCGTAAAAAGCAGTCGTGGGCGCTGGTCGGCAAATGGACCGACCACGGTGCCGAGCATGTCGTAGGTCTGTCCGGCCGACGGATCAACGCTCGGATCCGGTGAGCGCAGCAGCATCGCAATCGATATCGACAGCACGTTGTCCCAGTTGCCGACCGCATTCGCATTTCGATACGCGTCGACCAGCTGGTCGCCGTTGGTGTCCTCGCCGTACTGCAACTCGAGTCGCTCGACGCCCTCGACCAGTTCCTGCGGCGGGTTGTTGCCGACGATCCGCCACAATGCAGGCTCCCCGGCAGCATTGAGCCGGATGTAGTAGGTCACCGTTTCGACCGCAGCAATCAGCGTGCCAGCCGCGTAGGGTGGCAGGGGCACAGTCGTATTGCCTGGCTGTTGGATCGAACCTGGCACCGCGATGGGTCCTGTCGCGCGCGCCAGCAGCACGCTCGCACCGGAGGCGACCGCGGCGGAGTTCGTGATCACATTCGCGAACTCGCAGTCGCTGATCAGCAGCGGCGTGCCCGCAGGCAGGGCCGGTGCATTGGTGCGGTCGACATCAAGCGTTCCAGTGCCGCCCGCGAATGGTGCGGCGAGCCGCATCGGTGGAATGTCCGAGCGCACCGTGCGGATCGCGATCACGTCATTGCCGGCCAGCGCGTTGGGGATGCCTGTCGCTGCGCCAGTCGGCATTGCCGGCGCGAAGGGTCCTACGGTCCCCTCATATCCCTGCACGGCAACGGCGAAGTTGTAGCGCACGGCGGTCGGCGTCACCAGTAGGTTGCGAAAGGTACCGGCATCGAGCGGTCGCGCGCATCCATGCTGGCCGGAGCTGCGCAGATCGCGCAGCATCAGCTCGATGCTCGAGCGCGCGTATTCCTGCAGGCGCGCAATCCGGGTGTTCTCGTCGTAGGTGATGCGTGAGGTGTACATCACCGACAGCACGCCGCCGAGCAGCAGCACGCTGATCAGCATTGCGACCATCAGTTCGACGATGCTGAAACCGCGTTGTTTGTTGTCGTGAATCATGGCGTCAGATCCGGGTCCGCATGACGAATTGAAGGGGTGCTTCGACACCCTTGGTGTCGTCCCAGCGGATGCGGATCGTCGCGATGCGGGTCGCGAGGTCTACGTCGATTTCCCCATCCGGATCATCGGCGGCATTGCCGCTGGCTGCCGCAGGCAGCGTCAGCGCCAGACGAGCTTTCCAGGCGTCGATGTCTGCTTCGGCGGTTGCATTGATCGTCGGCGTCGCTGCGCCATAGGCCACGTTGTAGTTTCCGGCGAGCGCCCGATCGCGGTTGGCGCGCATCCGGTCGGTGATGTCCTGCGCAAGGAAGGTCGCCTGGGATCGCTGGTACGAGCCGCTGTTGGCACGCAGGCCCATCAGCTGCATGGCAGCCACGCCGAGCAGGCCGATCGACAGCACCAGCAGGGCGACCAGGGACTCGACCAGGGTGAAGCCGCGGGAACGTTTGGGGGTCATGCGCATGCCTCAGGTGCAGTTGATGCGATCGCTGTTGATCGAGCCGATGCCGCTGATGCGGATCCGGCGCTGATTGGTCTGTCCGACCGCGCACGATGCCGACTGCACCGTGAAGGTCTGCGCGGCGGCGGGCATGACCGTGCCGGTCGGCATGAAGCGGATCGCGTTGACGGTGCCGGTCATTACGACGTCGACAGCGCCCGGGCCCTGCCAGACCTGTTCGATGTCCTCGCCGGCATCGACGGCGCCATCGTTGTTGAGGTCCTGAAAGGCGATCCAGCCGGTCGGCCAGGCGGCCGCATTCGCACAGGAGAGCATGTCCGCGCTGGCGCAAACCGTGACCGCGATCGAGCGGCGCGCCGATTCGCTGCGCGCATAGTTGAAGGCCGTGACGAGGTCCCCGGAGGCCGCCACGGCGCGGGTGTTGCGGCCGTAGTTCTGGAACGAGGGTACGGCGAGTCCGAACAGGATGCCGGCGATGGCGAGCGCCACGAACAGTTCGAACAAGGTGAAGCCACGCGTGCGGGCTGGCGACGACATACAGTGGGTGTGGTGCCTGTTTTCCATGTCAGGTATGGTCGCGAGGTCGCAAGCGCGCCGCCGGTCCGACTGACGAACGGAGCACTTCCACCGACCACCGTCACTGCGATGTGATGCACATCACAGTGCACCTGCGACATAATCAGTCTGATTGCAAAGGAGGCCGGCATGCTCGAACTCAAGCACGATCTGAAACTGCGCAAGACGCGCGACGAAAAGGCGCGGATGAACTTCGTCTCGGGGCTGCGTGCACATGTGCTGATGGACATGGCCGACGGCATGCACAAGGTCTGGGATGCCGACGTGGAGCCTGGGTTCCGGCGTCGTCAGCGCCGCGCGCCGAAGGACGGCCCGGACGTGCACCAGGCGATCAAGTCGAACGAGTACTTCAAGTTCTATTCGAGTCTGCGCGTCACGACACAGGACATGGTCTGGCAGTCCGTGATCCCGCCGCTCGAGCGGCAGCGCGATGAGCTCAAGGGCAAGGCGGCCAAACTCGGTCGCACAGCGGCAAAAGGTTCGTTGACGCTGCAGCCAGGCTTTGAGGTGCCGCGCTCGGTCTCAGCCGTCGATGTGCACCTGATGGCTGGTAACTACGACGGCGAGTACGACCAGGACGATCTGGCGGCGGGCGCACTCTATGACAATGGTCTGGCCGTCTTTTCCTTTGGTCTGATGGGCCAGAACCTCGACGACATCGGCCAGTCGATCGCCCGTTTCATCAAACTGAAGTATCCGGACTTCGCGCCCCAGCGCATTCTCGATCTCGGCTGCACCATCGGTCACAACACCGGCTCATGGAAAGACACTTACCCGAAAGCCGAGGTGCATGGCATCGACGTCGCCGCGCCCTGCCTGCGCTACGCCAGCGCCCGCGCACAGGCCCAGGGCAGGGAAATGCACTTTCACCAGATGAATGCCGAGGCGGTCGACTTTCCCGACGCGAGTTTCGATCTGGTGTTCTCGTCGATGTTCCTGCACGAAGTACCGCGCAAGGGCATCGCGAAGGTTTTCTCGGAAGCGCATCGCGTGCTGCGCCCGGGTGGCTTGATGCTGCACATGGAACTGCCGCCGAATTCGCAACTGTCACCCTATGACGCGTTCTATCTGGACTGGGACAGCTATTACAACAACGAGCCTTACTACAAGCCGTTCCGGGATCTGAAGCCCGAGGTGCTGTGTCGCCAGGCCGGCTTCGATCCGAAACGCTACGTGCAGTTCGTCGTGCCGTCGGTGGCAGGCTATGGCGAGCAGGGACTGCGCGACGCGGTGCGCAAGCCGGTCGACGTCGACAGCGACAAGACCGGGCGGCTCGTCGAGGGCATTCGCTGGTACTGCTTTGGAGCCTGGAAACAAGTCCGATGACCACGCAGAAAAACAGCAAGAAGCAGCCGATGCGACGCACGATCCGCGGTGGTCGCAGCTACTTTTTCAGCGACCCTGCGATCGACAAGGTGCTGAACATGGTTGTGACGCTCGCCAGCGAGGTCTGGACGCTGCGTGAGCGGCTGGCGGCAATGGAAGCGCTGCAGGTCAAAGGCGGTGCGATCAAAGCCGGCGCAGTCGATGCGCATGAGTTTTCGCCGGACGATGAAGCGCGCCTGGGCGTACAGCGCAAGGAGTTCATCGACAGCCTGTTCCGCGTACTGCAGGAAGAAGTCGCAGCCGCCACAGAGAAGAAACCAAAACCAAAAGCAAAAACCAAGGCTGCGAAACAGCCAGGGAGACGTCGATGACCGGACTGATCACCTTGATCGTGCTGGTGCTGGCTGTCGTCTTTGCAGTCAGCCTCTACAACCGCCTGGTCGCGGCGCGCAACACCATCGCCAATGCGTTCGCGCAGATCGACGTGCAGCTGACGCGGCGCTACGACCTGATTCCGAATCTGGTCGAAACCGCCAAGGCCTATATCAAGCACGAGCGTGAAACGCTCGAGGCGGTCATCAGGGCGCGCAATACGGCGGTCATCGACCTGAAGGCCGCGGCCGCGAACCCCACTGATCCGGCTGCGGTGCAGAAGCTTTCCGGCGCTGACGCCCAGCTTGCCGGCGCCCTCGGCCGCCTGCTCGCCGTCGCGGAGGCCTATCCGGACCTGAAGGCCAACACCACCATGATGCAGCTGTCGGAAGAGCTGACGACGACCGAGAACAAGGTGTCTTTCGCGCGCCAGGCCTACAACGATGCGGTGCTGATCTACAACAACCTGCGCGAGATGTTCCCGAGCAACATTGTTGCGGGCATGTTCTCGTTCCTGCCCGCGCAGATGCTCGACATCATCAAGCCCGAGGCCCGCGAGGCACCCAAAGTCGATTTCTCCTGAAGCTCAGCCGTTGGACTTCTTTTCGCAGCAGGATTCGGCACGACGCCGGACGCGTTGGCTGCTGCTCGCGTTCGGTGTCGCCGTGCTGCTGGTGGTCGCGATCCTGTCGACCGTGGTGATGCTGGCACTCGGCACCAACCCGGCCGACAACCCCGAGCTGGCGTTCCTTGCAGTGCTGTTCTGGTTTGCGCTGATCCTGCTCGCGAGCCTGTATCGCAGCGTCGGCCTGCGCGACGGCGGCGGTGTGGTGGCCCGCTCGATGGGCGCCACCCCGGTCATGCACGACACCCGCGAACCGGGGCTGCGACGCCTGCGCAATGTCGTCGAGGAGATGGCGATCGCCTCGGGCGTGCCGGTGCCAGGCGTCTATGTGCTCGAGAACGAACGCGGCATCAATGCTTTTGCGGCCGGGCATTCGCCGGCGAGCGCAGCGGTGACCGTGACCCGCGGCGCCATCGACGACCTGCAGCGTGACGAGCTGCAGGGTGTGGTCGCGCACGAATTCAGCCACATCCTCAACGGCGATATGCGACTGAACATCCGGGTCATGGGCTGGCTGTATGGTCTGGTCGTGATCGGCCTGATCGGTCGCTTCCTGACACACGTTGCCGCGCGTGGTAACCGTCGCGGCAATGCGCTGGTGCTGGTCGGCATTGCGATGCGCGTGCTGGGCTATTTCGGCGCCACCAGCGGCCGGCTGATCCAGGCTGCGGTGTGCCGCTCGCGCGAACGTCTCGCGGATGCCTCGGCGGTGCAGTTCACGCGCGATCCTTCGGGCCTCAAGCAGGCGCTGCTGAAGATCATGGGTCTCGAGCGCGGCTCACGGCTCTCGGATCAGGGTCTCGGCGAAGTCGCGCACATGCTGTTCGCGGCCGGCTATCCGCAGCTGCTGGCGACCCATCCGCCGCTGGCCGCGCGGGTTCGGGCGCTGGATCCGAGCGTGCGGGCGAGCGATCTGCCGCAACTGGCGTCCGATGCAGTTCGCGAGATCAAGGCGGGACGTGCTGCGGCGGCGAGCGTGGCCACTGCGGCCGTGGTCGCGGGGTTGCGCGGTGCGGTGGCGGCTGCGCCCGAGCAGATCGCCGCGCGGGTCGGCAACCCTGAGACGCTGCATGTCGAGGAGGCGCGGCGACTGCGGCTGGCGTTGCCGGAGGCGCTTCGAGCCTGCGTGGGCGGGGCGGCCGAGGCGCGCTGCCACGTGCTGGGTCTGTTGCTGAGCCGTGAGGCCAATACCCGGGACGCGCAGATCCGCGCAATCGCGAGCAGCCTCGGCGCCACCTTGACTCAGGGCCTGCCTGCTGCGATCAGCTTGGTCGCGCAGCTGCCGCCGATGCTGCGCCTGCCGGCGGCGCAGCACCTGCTGCCGGTACTGCAGCGCTTGCCGCGGCTGGACCGAATCGAACTGATCGCGCTGATCGGTGAACTCAGCACCGTCGATCAGAAGATCGAGGTCTTCGAGTTCTGCCTCGGTCGACTGGTCGCCGCCGTGCTGCTGCACGACGATGCTCCCGGCGCGACCAGCGGTAACCGTGGTCTCGGCACGATGTTCCGGCCCGCCGGTGTGCTGTTCGCGGTACTGGCGCATAGCGGGCATCCGGACGATGCTGCCGCGGCGGAGCGCGCTTATCTCGCCGGCATCAGCCGCGTGCTGCCGCGACGCCAGCCGCCGCTTGATGTGCCAGCAGACTGGCCGCGCGCATTGGCCACAGCCTTGGACCAGCTCAACGCGCTGAACCCGATCGCCAAGCGCAGCCTCGTCGAGGGGCTGGTTGTGACGATTGCGCACGACAGCCAGCTGTCCGTCGAGGAAGCCGAGCTGCTGCGGACCGTCTGCGCGCTGCTGCAGTGTCCGCTGCCGCCGCTGCTGCCCGCCGTCGAGGGCCGCCCCTAGCGAGAGACCTTATCTGCCTCCAAGCGCCTGATCGAGATCGTCACGCAGATCGTCGATGTGCTCGAGGCCGATCGACAGCCGCACCATGTCTTCGGAGACGCCGGCCGAGGCCAGCTCCGCCGGCGACAGCTGACGATGGGTCGTCGAGGCCGGGTGAGTCGCCAGTGAGCGCGCATCACCGATGTTGACCAGCCGGATGACCAGCTTCAGCGCGTCGAGGAACTTCTCGCCGGCGGCACGGCCGCCTTTGACACCGAAGGTCAGGATGCCCGACGCGCGACCGCCCATGTACTTGCGCACCAGCGCATTGCCGGGGTGTTCGGGCAGGCCCGCGTACTTGACCCAGCTGACCTTCGGGTGATCCTTGAGGTAGCTCGCGACCGCGAGCGTGTTCTCGCAGATCCGGTCCATGCGCACCGGCAGCGTCTCGATGCCCTGCAGGATCAGGAACGAATTGAACGGCGACAGCGCCGCCCCCATGTTGCGCAGCGGCACCACCCGTGCGCGCCCGATGAACGCCGCGGGTCCGAGTGCTTCGGTGTAGACCACGCCGTGATAGGACACATCCGGTTCGTTGAGCCGTCGGAATTTTTCTTTGTGCTCGGCCCAGGGAAAGCGGCCGGAGTCGACGATTGCACCACCGATGCTGTTGCCGTGGCCGCCCAGATACTTGGTCAGCGAATGCACGACGATATCCGCGCCGAAATCGAACGGCCGGCACAGGTAGGGCGAGGGCACCGTGTTGTCGACGATCAGCGGCACGCCATGCCGGTGCGCGATCTCGGCCAGCGCGCCGAAGTCGGTGACGTTGCCGAGCGGATTGCCGATCGATTCGCAGAACAACGCCTTGGTGCGCGAGTCGATCAGCTTCTCGAACTCCTCTGGCTTGCTGTAGTCAGCGAACTTCACGGTGATGCCGAACTGCGGCAGCGTGTGCGCGAACAGGTTGTAGGTGCCGCCGTACAGCGCGCTGGAAGTCACGATGTTGTCGCCGGATTCCGCGATCGTCATGATCGCGTAGGTCACCGCGGCGCTGCCCGAGGCAAGGCCCAGCGCGCCGATGCCGCCTTCGAGTTCCGCGACGCGCTTCTCGAGCACATCCGTGGTCGGATTCATGATGCGGGTGTAGATGTTGCCCTGGACCTTGAGATCAAACAGGTCCGCGCCGTGCTGGGCGCTGTCGAACGCATAGGACGTGGTCTGGTAGATCGGCACCGCAACGGCCTTGGTGGTCGGGTCGGGGCTGTAGCCGCCATGAACGGCAATCGTTTCAGCTCGCATTGAGAAAACTCCTGATCGCGTTACCGAAGGTGTCGAGGTCGACGAGAAACGCGTCGTGCCCTTCGGCAGACGTCGCGCGCACAAAAGTGGTCGGTATGCTGGCGCGCTGCAGATCATAGGCGATCGCCGCCTGCTCTTCGATCCGGAACAGCATGTCGGTTTCAGCGCCGATCACCAGCGCTGCCTGCAGCTTCGCTCTGGCAAACAGCTCAGGGGCACTGCCGTGCTCGGCCAGATCGAACGCGTCCATGGCCCGCGACAGATACAGATAGCAGTTGGCATCGAAGCTGGTCGCAAAGCGCTCTGCCTGAGCCTGCAGGTAGGACTCGATCTCGAACTGCGCGGCGAACGGGTCGCCACCGCGACGCGCGGCGTCGATGCGCTGGCGGCCGAAGCGCTGCTGCCACTCGAGTGCCGAGCGATAGGTGATCGTGCCGAGCTTGCGTGCGATCGACAGACCGTTCACTGGCGGTCGCGACGGCGAATAGTTGCCGCCCTGCCAGTCCGGGTCGCGCAGGATCGCCTCGCGCTGCACGGCGCGCAGCGCCAGCGCCACCGGCGACGCGGCTGCGGTGCCTGAGATGCTGATCAGCCGCCGCGCCCGGCCCGGAAACAGTGCCGCGTACGCGAGCACGACCATGCCGCCCAGCGAGGGGCCGATGACGGTGTCGGCGCGCTCGACACCGAGCGTGCGCAGCGTCTCCATGCCCCCGCGGGCAATGTCCTCGATCGCAAGATGCGGAAACCGCAGTCGATACGCTGCACCGTCAACCGGGCTGGGTGAAGCCGGGCCGGTTGAACCGAAGCAGCCCCCTAGCGAGTTCACACAGACGATCAGGTAGCGATCGGTGTCCAGCGGTCGCCCCGGGCCGATGATGTCCTGCCACCAGCCCGGTGAGGGGTCGAGCGCCGACGACGCAGCGTGGGCCGAGGGCGACAGGCCCGTGAACAGCAGGATCGCGTTGTCGCGTTCAGCGTTCAGAGCACCCCAGGTTTCATGGGCGATGCGCGCGCCGTACAGCGCCTCGCCGCTTCGGGTGACGAACGGATCTGGCAGGAACGCGTGGCGGGATGCCGCAAGCGTAGGCGCGCTCATGGCTCCGGGTCTGAGCCTTCGGCGATGCCCTCGAACAGTGGCGTCGACAGATAGCGTTCACCGGTGTCCGGCAGCATCGCAAGCAATACGGATCCGCTTGGCGCTTCGCGGGCGACCTTCAGCGCCGCGGCAAACGTGCCGCCGCAGGAGATGCCGCAGAAGATGCCCTCGCGCTGCGCGAGCGCCCGCGCGGTCTCGATCGCTTCGGTGTCGCTGACCAGCACGATGCGATCGGCGATGTCGCGGTTCAGCACGGAGGGGATGAAGTCCGGCGTCCAGCCCTGGATCTTGTGCGGCGAGAACGGCTTGCCCGACAGCAGCGCTGCGTTCTCGGGTTCGGTCGCAATAATCTGTGTGGTGGGCCGCGCGAGCTTGATGACCTCACCGGCGCCGGTCAGCGTGCCGCCGGTGCCCCAGCCGCTGACAAAAAAATCGAGCCGCTTGCCCGCGAAATCGCTGAGGATCTCAGGGCCGGTGGTGCTGCGGTGATAGGCTGGGTTCGCCGGGTTGTCGAACTGCTGCGCGAGGAACCAGCCGTGCTTCTCGGCAAGTTCGGCTGCCTTGCGGACCATGCCGGTGCCGCGCTCGGCAGCGGCTGTCAGGATCACTTTTGCGCCCAGCGCGCGCATGATCTTGCGCCGCTCGACCGAGAAGGTCTCGATCATCACGGCAACGAACGGATAGCCCTTGGCTGCGCAGACCATTGCGAGCGCAATGCCGGTGTTGCCGGAGGTGGCCTCGACAACGGTTTGCCCGGGTCGCAGCGTGCCGCGCTGCTCTGCATCTTCGATGATCGCAATTGCCAGCCGGTCCTTGACCGAGGACAGCGGGTTGAAGAACTCGCACTTCACATACATCGTCACGTGGTCGGGTGCGAGGCGGTTGATGCGTACGATCGGCGTGCGGCCGATCGTTCCGAGGATGGAGTCGTAAATCATGCTGCTCATCCTACTGGGCGGAAGTGCTGATCTTAGCGCGATGCGACACATCTGCTGATAACATTATCGGCATGAGCCCCCGTCTGATCTTTGTCATCGCAACATGAACCTGTCACATTTGCGCTGCGCCCTCGCGGTGCGGCACAACAGGCTGTCGGTGACCCAGGCCGCGGCAGCGCTCGGTACCTCGCAACCGGCCGTCAGCCGGGCACTGAGTGCACTGGAGCGCGAGCTGGGATTCGAACTGTTCGTGCGCGAAGGCCGTGCCCTGGTGCGCGTCACGCCGGAGGGCCAGCGCGTGCTCGAATTCGCTGCCCGCGCGGTCACCGAGCTCGACAGCCTCGAGTCGGTTGCGGCCGACATCACTGCCCAGGATCGCGGCGAGTTGTCGATCGCCACCACGCATACCCAGGCCCGCTATGTGCTGCCACCGGTCGTAAAGGCGTTTCGCCGGCGTTATCCCGAGGTCGAGCTGCACCTGCACCAGGGCACGTCCGAGCAGATCGCCGAGATGGTGGCCGACGATCGCGTGCAGCTGGCGATCGCGACCGGCTCCGAAGGTCTGTTCCGTGACCTTGTACTGCTGCCCGTGTATCGCTGGCAGCGCCGCATCATCGTGCCGCGTGAGCATCCGCTCGCGCTCATCGCTCGACCGACGTTGCGTCAGCTGGCCGCCTACCCCCTCGTCACCTATGTGTTCAGCTTCTCGGGTCCGTCGTCGCTGCACGAGCTGTTCGCGCGGGAAGGGTTGGTGCCGCGCGTTGCGCTGACCGCGCGTGATTCGGACGTTATCAAGACCTACGTGGAGCTCGGGCTGGGCGTTGGCATCGTGGCGAGCGTGGCAATCGAAGCCGCCGACCCTAAGCGCTTCGCCGTCATCGATGCCGCGCACCTGTTCCCGATCCACACCACCTGGGTCGGGTTTCGGCGCGGCAGCCTGCTGCGGGGCTATGCCTATGACTTCCTGCAGCTGTTCGGTCCGCACCTGACCCGACGCCACGTCACGCGCGCCGCCGCGGCGACGGATGGCCGGACGCCGCCGGAGTTGCCGCGTCGGGTCTCGCTGCCGGTGCGCTGAGCAGGGCCCGCTGATGACCGATCCAGAATCGGCGACGCCGGAACGCCTGCAAAAGTTCCTGGCCGGCCAGGGGCTCGGCTCACGCCGTGCCGTCGAAGACTGGATTCGCGCTGGCCGGGTTGCGATCAACGGGCGAATCGCTCAGCTCGGTGATCGGGTCTCAGCGGGCGATGCGATCAGCGTCGATGGCAAGGCGATCGAACGGCAGGCACCGCGCATGGCTGCACCTGACTTGCTGATCTACCACAAGCCGCTCGGCGAAGTGACGACCCGCGCCGATCCGGAGGGTCGGCCAAATGTGTTCGCTCGGCTGCCGTCGCCGCCGCAGGGCCGCTGGATCGTCGTCGGCAGGTTGGACGTCAACACGGCGGGCTTGCTGCTGTTCACGACCGATGGCGACCTGGCGCATCACCTGATGCACCCTTCCAGCGAGATCGAGCGCGAATACCTCGTGCGGCTGCGAGGGCGCGCATCGGCGGCAGCGCTGGCTGAGCTGCGCGCCGGCGTGCGGCTCGCGGACGGCCCGGCAAGCTTCGATCGCCTGGTCGAGGTTCCCGGCAGCGACAGCCATGCCTACTACCGGGTCGTGTTGCACGAGGGTCGCAATCGTGAAGTGCGCCGGATCTGGCAGGCCGTCGGTCTCGAGGTCAGTCGACTGACGCGGATACGCTATGGTGTTGTCGAGCTGCCGCGCGATCTGCGCCCGGGCCAGTGGTGCCTTGCAGATGCCGCGGTGCTCGGACTCGGAGCGTGCGCGGCGCCATCGATCAGGAGTACTCGCGAATGAACAGTGCGCAAAGAATGATGCGGCTGGCGGTCGCCGCCGCAGCGATGGCCGCCTTGCCTGGCATGGCGTTCACCCAACAGCAGGATTTCAGCAAGGTGCAGATCGCCTCGCAGCCGCTGACGGATCAGCTGTATCTGCTGACCGGCGCGGGCGGCAACATGGCGCTGCTGACCGGGCCCGATGGTGCCGTGCTGGTCGACGACCAGTTCGAGCCGCTCGCGCCGAAGATCCGTGCAGCAATCGCGTTGCTGACAGACCGACCGGTGCGCTTCGTGCTGAACACGCATTGGCATGGCGACCACACGGGCGGCAACGAGGCCTTCGGCGGCACGGGCTCTGTGATCGTCGCGCACGCGAACACCCGCAGCCGCATGTCGACGCGCCAGTTTGTCGACCTGTTCAAGTCGGAGGTGCTACCCGCAAGTCCGGCGGCCCTGCCAATCGTCACCTTCGAGCATGGCGTGACGCTGCACCTGAACGGCGAGACGATCAACGCCAGGCATGTCGCGGCGGCGCACACAGACTCCGATGTCGTGCTGTATTTCGAAACCAGCAATGTCGTGCATGCCGGAGATGTGTTCATCACGCCGGCCTATCCGTTTGTCGACCTCAGCTCCGGCGGCACGATCAATGGACTGATCCTGGCGCTCGACGACATCCTCGCGCGCACCAACGCGCAAACGCGCGTGATCCCCGGGCATGGTCCGCTGAGCACGCGCGCAGATGTGCAGGCTTACCGCGACATGCTGGTCGTCGTGCGCGATCGGGTCGCCAGGGCTCTGCGCGCCGGACGCTCGCAACAGCAGGTGCTCGACGCGCGCCCGTCGCGCGAGTTCGATCAGCGTTTTGGCGGCAGCTTCATCACAGCCGAAACCTTCGTGTCGCGGACCTATCAGGACCTGGCCCGCGAGTAGCGCCCAACACCGCGTCACGGGCTGACCGCATGTGGATCTGCATCTGTGCCTCGGCGAGCTTGCCGTCGCGCAGTTCGAGGGCGCGAATCAGCTGGCGGTGATGCCAGCAGCTGCGCTCGAGATGCTGTGCAATGTTGGCGCCAGAGCGCTGCAACAGCAGCAACTGGATCTGTAAAGTTTTATTCTGCATACGGAAATTTGCTGAGGGACGCCATGGGCTTCACCGAGCACACGCTCACCATCGCCGGTTCGCTGCTCCGCTACCGTGAACGTGGGGTGGGGCAACCGCTGCTGTTTCTGCACGGTGCGGGCGGCGCGGATTCGGGGTTGCCCTTTCTGACGCTGCTCGCCGAACGCTTCCGGGTGCTGCTGCCTGATCACCCCGGGTTCGGCCAGAGCCCCGATCCGGTCTGGCTCGACAACATCCACGATGCGGCCTACGCGTATCTGGATTTCCTCGCGGCGCTCGAATTGCGCGACGTTCATCTGGTGGGCACATCGCTCGGCGGCTGGATTGCACTGGAGATCGCCGTGCGCGACAGCCATCGCCTCGCCTCGCTGACGGTGATCGGCGCACCGGGAATCTGCCCCGGTGATATTCAAACCGGCGATCTGTTCAATTGGAGTCCGGAGCAACGGGTGCGCCGCCTGGTCGCAGATCCCGAGCTCGCCGCGCGCATTCTGGCGCTGCCGCAGACCGCCGAGCAGCAGGAGACGGCGATCCGCAATCACCTCACGACTGCGAAGCTCGCCGGGGAACCGCGCTTCGTCGATCCGAACCTGCACAAGTGGCTGCATCGAATCCGGCTTCCGACGCAAGTGATCTGGGGCGCGGAGGATCAACTGTTTCCGCTCGACTATGGGCGTCGACTCGCGGCGATGATTCCTGCCGCCCGCTTCTCGATAATCGACCGCTGTGGCCACCTGCCACAGGTTGAACGACCGGGTGTCCTTGCGGATCTCCTCGCGGATCTCCTGCGAGCGACCGTGTGAAATTCACGCTGTGGGTGCGTCCATCCTGCAGTCTTTACGACTCCAAGGTCGGCGCTGCGCGCCGCAATCGCTATTTCGACGAGCTGAAGCTGGGCGGAGCACTCGGTTCCGACGGCGTGGAAGCGCCCGTGCGTGAGCAGTTGTCGGCCGAGCTGACCGAGCGCAACATGCGGCTGTTCGGGGCCGAGGTGATGCCGGCGCTGCGGAATCTGATGGCCGACCCGGATTCGTGGCAGGATCGAGCGGGTCATGCGCCTGCGCCGGATTCGAAACCTGTTGTGGAGCGCGGCGATGGCCGCGTTGTGGCGCCGGCATCCGCCGGATGATCCGCCACAGTTCCATACGCTGATCAGGGGCGGGCGCGTCGTGGATGGCAGCGGTGGCGGCTCAGTCGTCGCCGATGTCGGGCTCGCTGGCGGGCGCATCGCGGCGATCGGCGATCTGTCGGCCGCGCGCGGCCGCGAGGAAATCGATGCCCGCGGCAGGGTCGTCGCGCCCGGTTTCATCAACTGCCTGTCCTGGGCAACCGAATCGCTGATCGCGGATCCGAACTCGGAAAGTGATCTGCGCCAGGGCGTCACGCTTGAGGTCTTCGGTGAAGGACTGTCGATGGGCCCTTTGACGCCGGGCATGCGGCTGGATCTCGTGGCGCGGCAGACTGACTACCGCTTCAACGTCGACTGGACCACGCTGGGCGAATACCTGGAGTCGCTGGAGCGGCGCGGCGTTGCCTGCAATGTCGCCTCACTGGTCGGCGCAACGACGCTGCGGATTCACGAAGTCGGCTACGCGCGGCGCCCGGCAACTGCCGCGGAACTCGAGCGCATGTGTTTGCAGGTTCGCGCTGCCATGGCCGATGGTGCACTCGGCGTCGGCTCGGCCCTGATCTATGCACCAGCGGCCTTCGCCCCGCACCAGGAGCTCAAAGCGCTGGCGCTGGCGGCGGCCGAAACGGGCGGTGCGTACTTCACGCACATGCGCAGCGAATCGCGGCAGCTGCTTATGTCGATCGAAGAGACGATCGACATCGCGCGCGCCACCCGTGCACACACCGAGATCTATCACTTCAAGGCGGCCGGTCGTGAAGCCTGGCAGCAGCTCGATGCGGCGATTGCGCTGATCGAGTCGGCGCGCGCTGACGGCGTGGATATCAGCGCGAACATGTACCCGTATTGCGCTGCAGCCTCGGGACTCGACGCCAGCATGCCAACCTGGGCGCAGGAGGGCGGACACGCAGCCTGGATGGCACGCCTGCGCGATCCGATCCTGCGCGAGCAGGTGCTCGCCGAGATGCGTGCGCCCTGCGACGGCGATGAGAACCTGCTGGCGGCAAGCGGCTCCGCCGACCACGTGCTGCTGCTCGGCTTTCGCACCGAAGCACTCAAGTTGCTGATCGGGCGCACCCTGGGCGATGTGGCGCGTGAACGGCAGTGCAGCGCGGAGCAGGCGGCCGTGGATCTCGTGCTCGAGGACAACAGCCGGGTGACCGTCGCGTATTTTCTGATGTCGGAACAGAACGTGCGCCGCCAGCTCGCGCTGCCGTGGATGACGCTGTGCTCGGACGAGGAGTCGCTGGCGCCGCACGGCGTGTTCCTATCGCATCGGCCGCATCCGCGGGCCTATGGCAGCTTTGCGCGGTTCCTGGGGCACTACGTTCGCGATGAGCAGCTGGTGTCGCTCGAGCAGGCGATCCATCGGCTGAGCGGACTGCCCGCGCGGCAGTTGCAGATCAGGGATCGCGGCCTGCTGCAGAACGGTTACTGGGCCGACGTGGTCGTTTTCGATGCAGCCGGGATCACCGACCATGCGACCTATGCGCACCCGCACTGCTTCGCCGCTGGCGTCGAGCACGTCTTCGTCAACGGCGTGCAGACGGTGAAGGGTGGACGCATGACCGGCGCGCGGGCCGGCCGGGTCGTGCGGGGCCCCGGCTGGCGGCCTTGCGGATCATCGGCAGTGGCAGTGGCGGGTCAGGACCTACCGCGGGCTGCAGGTTGAGGGGTGGGACCGGGCCGCCGTCAGTCGAATTTGGCCGGGCGCACGACTTCGACGTCGTGGATGTACAGCACCATCGCGTAGTTGGCGTAGTACTTCTCGTGCATGCGGCTGGTCAGCGCTTCGGCGTGCGGGATGTCGCAGATGATCTCGATGCGGATGTTGCCGCTGGGGCCCCAGCTCGAGGAGCGTTGGCCGCGAGACCCGCGACCGCGGGCGTCGGTGATCGTGTAGCCCTTGACGCCGATCTGGTCGAACTCGCGAACCAGGTCTTTCTCGAGTGAGGACTCGGTGATGATGGTCACGAGCTTGCGGACGTGCTGTGCGATGCCGGTCATGTGCTTCCCATCAGGCTCTGCACCATGCGCTCGTAGAGCGGGATGCCGAAAAGAATATTGAACGGAAAAGTCAGCGCCAGCGATGCCGTCAGGGATACGGCCGGATTTGCCTCCGGTACGGCTGAGCGCATCGCCGCCGGCGCGGCAATGTATGAGGCGCTCGCCGCCAGGGTTGCCAGCAGAATGGCGCCGCCCGGTGAAAGACCCATCCAGCTCGCGAAACCAATGCCGATCACCGCGAACAGCGGTGGCACCAGCAGCGCAAAACCCACCAGGAAGAGGCCATAGCGGCGAAATCCGCCAAAGTGATCAGCAGCGATCAAGCCCATTTCAAGCAAGAAAATTGCCAGAACTCCCTTGAAAAGATCAAAAAACAACGGAGCAACGGGCGCCAGCCCGACGGGGCCTGCGAGCCAGCCGATCAGCAGCCCGCCGATCAGCAGCATGACGCTGCGGCCGAGCACGACCTCCCGTAGTACGGGTCCCCAAGGCGTATCCGCGCGCACGCCGCGGGCGATCAGGATGCCGATGATGATCGCCGGCACTTCCAGGATGACCAGAAACAACGGCAGGGCCGGCTCATAACTGATCGCCCGCCCGGTCAGGTACGCGACCGCCACCGCGAACGTGCCGACACTGACCGACCCATAGTGGGCGGCAACCGCTGCCGCGTTGATCCGGTCGAGCCGCCCGATGCCGCGCAGGATGCCGAAGGCCAGCAGCGTCAGCGTAACCCCGAGCAGCATGACGATCAGGATGTCGCTGGCCAGATCGAACGGCGACTGCTTTGCCAGCTCAATGCCGCCTTTCATGCCGATCGACAGCAGCAGCAGCGTACTGACAAACTCGTAAATGGCGGGCGGCAGCCGCAAATCCGCGCGCAGCACGCCGGCCAGGAAGCCAAGCAGGAAGAACAGCACGATCGGGTCGAGAGCGTTCAAGGGGCCTGCCTGAGGGGTTTAGTCATCGTTTTGTCTTGTTGTGGTCCGATTTCGGGCCCGGGTGACAAAGAAAGCCAGCAAATACTGCGCCAGCGCCATTGACACCCCCCTGCCCCGAAATCAGAATACGCGGCTCGTTTTTCGCGGAGGGGTACCCAAGCGGCCAACGGGAGCAGACTGTAAATCTGCCGGCTTACGCCTTCGTAGGTTCGAATCCTACCCCCTCCACCAGTTTGGCGGGCGGTTCGAGCAACGGAGGCCGGAGCGCGGGCAGGTGAAAGAGACGGGCGCTCGCTCGCTGTAGCAAAGCGGGTGTAGTTCAATGGTAGAACCTCAGCCTTCCAAGCTGATGACGTGGGTTCGATTCCCACTACCCGCTCCACAGGTTTCGCTCACGTAGCTCAGTTGGTAGAGCACGTCCTTGGTAAGGACGAGGTCACCGGTTCGATCCCGGTCGTGAGCTCCAGCCTCATCGGTTGTCGTGTCGGTAGTCGTGATTCAGTGTTTTCTTCAGAGGAAGTGACTCGTGTCAAAAGAGAAATTCGAACGCACCAAGCCGCACGTCAACGTGGGGACGATTGGACACGTGGATCACGGCAAGACGACGCTGACGGCGGCGTTGACGAAGGTGATGGCGGAGATGCATGGCGGCTCGTTCATGGCGTACGACCAGATTGACAAGGCGCCGGAGGAGAAGGCGCGGGGGATCACGATTTCGACGGCGCATGTGGAGTACCAGTCGAAGGAGCGCCATTACGCGCACGTGGACTGCCCTGGGCATGCGGACTACGTGAAGAACATGATCACGGGCGCGGCGCAGATGGACGGGGCGATTTTGGTGGTGTCGGCGGCCGATGGCCCGATGCCGCAGACGCGCGAGCACATATTGCTGGCGCGGCAGGTGGGCGTGCCGTACATCGTGGTGTTCATGAACAAGGCGGACATGGTGGACGACAAGGAGCTTCTGGAGCTGGTGGAGCTCGAGGTTCGGGAGTTGTTGTCGAAGTACAAGTTTCCTGGGGATGACACGCCGATCATCATTGGTTCGGCGCTGAAGGCGCTGGAGGGTGACACGTCGGAGATTGGTGTTCCGGCGGTGGTGAAGCTGGTGGAGGAGATGGACCGGTACATTCCGGTGCCGGAGCGCCAGATCGACAAGCCGTTTTTGATGCCTGTGGAAGATGTGTTCTCGATTTCGGGTCGCGGCACGGTGGTGACGGGACGTATCGAGCGCGGGATCGTCAAGGTGAACGACGAGATCGAGATCATTGGTCTGAAGGACACGCTGAAGACGATCTGCACGGGCGTGGAGATGTTCCGGAAGCTGCTGGACCAGGGTCAGGCGGGCGACAACGTGGGTGTGTTGCTGCGCGGCACGAAGCGCGAAGAGGTCGAGCGGGGCCAGGTGCTGGCGAAGCCGGGCAGCATCAACCCGCACACGAAGTTCGAGTGCGAGGTGTACGTGCTGACGAAGGAAGAGGGCGGGCGTCACACGCCGTTTTTCAAGGGCTATCGGCCGCAGTTTTACTTTCGGACGACGGATGTCACGGGCACCATTGAATTGCCGGGCGACACGGAGATGGTGATGCCGGGTGACAACATCAAGATGACGGTGGAGTTGCTGGCGCCGATTGCGATGGAAGACGGGCTGCGCTTCGCGATCCGCGAGGGCGGCCGTACCGTCGGTGCAGGCGTCGTTGCCAAGATCCTGAAATGAAGATCCTCAAATAGGCTTTATATATGGCTAACCAGAACATCCGGATCCGCCTCAAGGCGTTTGACCATCGTTTGATCGATACTTCTGCGAAGGAGATCGTCGAGACGGCCAAGCGCACCGGCGCAACCGTGAAGGGTCCCGTGCCGTTGCCGACCAAGATGGAGCGGTTCACGCTGCTTGTCAGTCCGCACGGCGACAAGGACGCGCGTGACCAGCTCGAACTGCGCACGCACAAGCGGCTGATGGATATCCTGAACCCGACCGACAAGACGGTCGATGCGCTGATGAAGCTGGAACTGCCGGCCGGCGTTGACGTGCAGATCAAGCTGAACTGAGTAACCTGAACAGCTGGATGGATATCCAGCTGTTCAGCGCGCGCAGCCTTGCAAGCGGTATGCCCACCGCTTACACTGCGCGCCCTTTTGATCGGGCGAGGTTGGCGGCCTGAGCCGCCAAGACCACTCGAATCTCTCCTGGCGACTTGCGTCGTCTCGGGGTTCGCAGCGTCTACCTCGCGTGTTTGCAAGTGATGCGCCCACCAATCGCAGTGGGCGCGAGCGAGGATTTATGGCAATCGGTCTGGTTGGCCGCAAATGCGGAATGACGCGCGTCTTCACGGAGGCGGGCGAGAGCATTCCTGTGACCGTCATTGAGGTTCTGCCCAATCGGGTCACGCAGATCAAGAATGCTGAGACGGACGGTTATGCCGCCGTCCAGGTCACCTACGGATCGCGCCGTCCTCAGCTCTATTCGAAAGCGGTCAACGGTCACTACGCCAAGGCGAATGTCGCGCCGGGCAAGGCTCTGGTCGAGTTCCGCCTGAACGGCAAGGACGATACCGATCTTGCGGTGGGCGGTGAATTGAAAGTAGATCGCTTCACAGTGGGACAGATTGTCGATGTCACCGGCACGACGATCGGCAAGGGTTTCGCCGGCGTGATGAAGCGCCACAATTTCGCGGGCCATCATGCGACGCACGGTGTCTCGCTCTCGCATCGCACGCCAGGCTCGATCGGCCAACGTCAGACGCCAGGCCGCGTTTTTCCGGGTAAGCGCATGTCGGGCCACATGGGCGTCGTGCGGCGAACGACCGAGAACCTGAAGGTCATCGAGGTCGATGCCGAACGCAACGTATTGCTGATTCGCGGCGCGGTGCCTGGAGCCGCTGGCGGCCAGGTCATCGTGCGGCCTTCGGTGAAGGCAGCGCGTCAGGCCAATCGCAAGTATGTCGCGCCGCTGAAGGCCGCGCCGGCGGCCAAGTCGGGCGCAGGCAAGCCTGCGCCGGCCAGGCCGGCCAAGCCCGCGCCGGCCAAGAAATAGCTATTGGAGCGGACCGAAAGATGAAGCTCAAAGTTGCAGGCGGCGCCTCCGAGATGGTGGTCTCGGACGAAACGTTCGGCCTCGAGTTCAACGAAGCGCTGGTGCACCAGGTTGTCACCGCCTATCGCAATGCGGGGCGCTCAGGCACCAAGGCGCAGAAGACTCGGGCAGAAGTCCGTGGCGGCGGGCGCAAGCCGCACAGCCAGAAAGGCACGGGCCAGGCGCGCGCGGGATCGACTCGCGGACCGATCTGGGTCGGTGGTGGCCGCGCGTTCGCGGCCAAGCCTCGCAGCTTCGAGCAGAAGGTCAATCGCAAGATGTATCGCGGTGCGCTGCGCTCGATGCTCTCCGAGCTGGTGAGGCAGGACCGTCTGGTGGTCACCGCCGAGCTTGCGCTCGAGGCTCCGAAGACTCGGCTGCTGGCTTCTCAGCTCAAGGCGATGTCACTCGAGAAGGTGTTGATCGTTGTCGAAGCGATCGACGAGAAGCTGTTCCTCGCGGCGCGAAATCTGCGCGGCGTCGAAGTACTGCCGGCGGCGGCGCTGAATCCGCTGGCGCTGGTCAGCTATGACAAGGTGCTGATGACGATCGGCGCCGTGAAGATGATCGAGGAGCGTCTGCAATGAGTGCCGTGCCCGCAACGCTGTCGGTTGCCCGGCAGGAAAAGCTGATGAACGTGCTGCTTGCGCCGCATATCACCGAGAAAACCTCGCTGGCGATGCAGAACGGCAACCAGTACACGTTCCGCGTACGCCGCGACGCGACCAAGACCGACGTTCGGGCAGCCGTGGAGATGATGTTCTCGGTCAAGGTGATCGGCGTGCAGGTGGTCAACGAACCTGGCAAATCGCGCCGGTTCGGCAAGACACTGGGGCGTACCCAGGATTCGCGCAAAGCGTATGTGCGTCTGGCTGAAGGCCAGATGATCGATTACGAAGCCCGTCAGTCGACGAAGTAACGCCATGGCACTGATCAAATATCGACCGACTTCTCCCGGCACGCGCTTTGTCGTCAAGATCGACAAGTCGCATCTGTGGAAGGGCGGACCACTCGAGTCGCTGACAACCAGCCAGGCGAAGCATTCCGGTCGCAACAATGCCGGGCGGATCACGACCCGCCACAAGGGCGGTGGTTCGCGCCAGAAGTATCGGCTGATCGACTTTCGTCGCGACAAGGATGGAATCAAGGGCACGGTTGAGCGGGTCGAATATGATCCCAACCGCACCGGCCATATCGCTCTCGTGCTGTACGTCGATGGCGAGCGTCGCTATATCCTTGCCCCGAAGGGCATGAAGGTCGGCGACGAGGTTCGCTCTGGCGCAGACTCACCGATCAAGGCCGGCAACGCAATGCAGTTCCGGCACATTCCACTCGGCAGCACCGTGCACAACGTCGAGCTGAAGCCGGGCAAGGGCGGCCAGCTGGCCCGCAGCGCGGGCAGTTCGGCCCAGTTCACCGCGCGCGAAGGCATCTACGCCTATCTGCGCTTGAAGTCGGGTGAGACCCGCAAGGTGCACGTCGAGTGCCGCGCGACCATCGGCGAGATGAGCAACGACGAGCACAATCTGCGCGTGTACGGCAAGGCTGGCGCCAAGCGCTGGCTGGGCATTCGTCCCACCGTTCGCGGCGTTGCCATGAATCCGGTGGATCACCCCCACGGCGGTGGTGAGGGCAAGCCCAGCCAGGGCAATCCACATCCGGTATCTCCATGGGGCTGGCACACCAAGGGCCAGAAGACGCGTCGCAACAAGCGCACGAGCAAAATGATCGTGCAGCGTCGCAAGAACAAGATTCGATAGGCAGGAGCTGAAGCGTGCCGCGTTCACTGAAAAAAGGTCCGTTCGTCGATCTGCACCTCGCGAAGAAGGTTCAGGTCGCTTCGTCGAAGAGCGATCGTCGTCCGATCAAGACCTGGTCGCGGCGCTCGATGGTCGTGCCGGAAATGGTCGGCCTGACGATTGCCGTTCACAATGGTCGACAGCACATTCCTGTGCTGATCAGCGAGAACATGGTCGGCCACAAGCTCGGCGAGTTTTCGCCGACGCGTACGTTCAAGTCGCATTCCGGGGACAAGAGGGTCTCGGGTTAAGCCCGGACTGGAGCCACGATGGAAGTTTCAGCGAAATACAGATACGCGCGAATTTCGCCGCAGAAGTGCCGGCTGGTCGCCGACGTCGTGCGCGGCAAGCCGGTCGGCAACGCGATTTCCACCTTGAAGTTCATGCCGAAGAAAGGCGCGGCAATCGTTCTCAAGGCGCTGGAGTCGGCGATTGCGAATGCCGAGAACAATAACGGTGCCGATATCGACGATCTCAAGGTGCATCGGATTTTCGTCGATGCGGCGCCCGTATTGAAGCGCTTCGCGGCGCGCGCCAAGGGGCGTGGTGCGCAGATCATCAAGCGCAACAGCCATATCACGGTCATCGTCAGCGACGGCCGCAGTTAAGAGTCAGGACAGGATCAGCGCATGGGCCAGAAAGTAAATCCGATCGGCATCCGCTTGGGGATAACCCGGGACTGGACGTCGAAGTGGTTCGCGAACAAGAAGGACTACCCGTTGTACGTGCATACGGACTTCCGGGTGCGCCAGTTCCTGGGCGAGAAGCTCGCCGAGGCGTCCGTATCAAAGATACTGATCGAACGTGCCGCAAACCGGGTCAGCATCACGATCCAGACTGCGCGGCCCGGCATCGTCATCGGCAAGAAGGGCGAAGACATCGACAAGCTGCGTGCCGAGACGGCCAAGCTGTTGGGCAAGCCCATGCAGGACGTGCGGGTCAGCATCGCCGAGATCCGCAAGCCGGAACTTGATGCGCAGCTGGTGGCCGATGGCATCGCGCAGCAGATCGAGAAGCGGGTGATGTTCCGTCGCGCGATGAAGCGCGCCGTGATGAGCACGATGCGCAGCGGCGCACTCGGCGTGAAGGTGCGCCTGTCAGGGCGCCTCAATGGCTCCGAGATCGCCCGGACTGAATGGTCACGTGAAGGGCGTGTGCCGCTGCATACGTTCCGGGCGGACATCGACTACGGTTTCTCGGAGGCACATACGACCTACGGGATCATTGGCGTCAAGGTCTGGGTCTTCAAGGGCGAAGTGTTCGAGAAGGCCGAGCTCGCTCGACGGGAAGCTTCGGCTGAAGCAGCCGCAGCCGCAGCCGCAGCCGCAGCCGAAGCGGCCACGGTCTGACAGACAGAAGGCAATTGCAGCAATGATGCAACCGAAGCGAACCAAGTATCGCAAGCAGTTCAAGGGCCAGAATACGGGCCTCGCAACCCGTGGCAGCTCCGTGGCATTTGGCGAGTTCGGCCTGAAGGCAACCGGCCGGTCACGGATGACTGCACGCGAGATCGAGGCTGCGCGACGCGCCATCTCCCGCTCGGTGAAGCGCGGCGGGCAGCTATTTGTCCGTGTGTTCACGGACGTACCAGTCACGAAGAAGCCGCTGGAGGTTCGCATGGGCAGCGGCAAGGGCAACGTCGAGTACTGGGTGGCGAAGGTCAAACCGGGAAAGATTCTGTTCGAAATCGACGGTGTCGACGAGAAGACGGCGCGTGAGGCCTTCCGACTTGGTGGTGCCAAGCTTTCGGTGCCGACGTCCTTTGCGCGTCGTCAGGCCCGCTAATCAGCAATCCGGAAAGCCAGAGTCATGAACGCCAAAGAATTGCGAACAAAGTCTGCCGAGGGGCTCGGCGACGAACTGCTGAAGCTGCGCAAGGAGCAGTTCGCGTTGCGTATGCAACGCGCGACTGGCCAGGGGGTCAAGCCGATGGAGTTCGGACGCGTGCGCAAGACGATTGCCCGCCTCAAGACCGTGCAGCGTGAACAGGAAATTGCCGCCGCCACGGCCGGCCAGGGTAAGAAGTCATGAACAGTTCCGATACCGTACGTCAGCGAACCGTCACAGGTCGTGTCGTCAGCGACAAGATGAACAAGACCGTCGCGGTCGAGATCGAGCGCCTGATCAAGCACCCGCGCTACGGCAAGTACATTCGCCGCACGACGCGCCTGCTCGCGCACGACGAGAAAGGCGAATCACGCACCGGTGACCTGGTCACGATCGCCGAGTGTCGTCCCTTGTCGCGTCGCAAGTCGTGGACACTCGTTGAAGTCGTCAACCGCAGCACCGCCGTATGATCCAGACACAAACATTGCTGCAGGCCGCAGACAACAGCGGTGCCAAGACCCTGATGTGCATCAAGGTCCTGGGTGGTACACGCCGTCGCTATGCGCATGTCGGCGATGTGATCAAAGTCAGCGTCAAGGACGCGATCCCGCGCGGCAAAGTCAAGAAAGGCGAGGTCTACGATGCAGTCGTGGTGCGCACGCGCACTGGCGTCCGGCGCGCCGACGGCTCGTTGCTGAAGTTCGATGGCAACGCAGCCGTGCTTCTGACAACCAAGCTTGAACCGATCGGCACTCGCATTTTCGGCCCGGTCACACGCGAGCTGCGAACCGCTCGTTTCATGAAGATCATCTCCCTCGCTCCGGAAGTTCTATGAAGAAGATCCGCAAAGGCGACAACGTCATCGTGCTGTCCGGTCGCGATCGCGGCCGCAAGGGTGCGGTGCTGCAGGTGCTTGATGACGAGACCGTGCTGGTCGAGGGCGTCAATCGCGTCAAGCGCCACACGCGTGCCAATCCGCAGCGGAATGTGGGTGGTGGCATCGTCGAGAAGGAAGCACCACTGCACATCTCAAAGATCGCGATATTCAATCCTGCGACGCAGAAAGGCGGTCGTGTCGGCGTCAAACGCCTCACAGACGGCAAACGCGTGCGCTTCTTCAAGTCCAACGGCGAGATGCTCGACGCCTAGGCGTCGATCTCAGGCATAGCAAGGTCACCATATGGCGCGGCTCCAGCAGCAATACCAGACCAGGATCATCCCCGAGCTGACCCAGAAGCTCGGCGTGGCCAATCCCATGGAAGTCCCAAAGATCACCAAGATCACGGTGAACATGGGCGTCGGCGAAGCGGTGGCTGACAAGAAGGTCATGGATGCTGCCGCGGCCGACCTTGCCAAGATCACCGGCCAGAAGCCGATGCTGTGCAAGTCCCGGAAGTCGATCGCGTCGTTCAAGCTGCGCGACGGGCTGGCGATCGGGTGCAAGGTCACGCTCCGCGGTCCGCGCATGTATGAGTTCCTTGATCGGTTGATCACCGTTGCGATGCCGCGTATCCGCGATTTCCGTGGCGTGTCGCCGCGCTCCTTCGATGGCCGAGGCAACTACAGCATGGGCGTCAAGGAGCAGATCATTTTCCCCGAGATCCAGTACGACCAGATTGATCAGCTGCGGGGCATGGACATCACGATCACGACGACAGCAAAGGACGACAAGGCCGCGAAGGCCCTGCTCGAGGCTTTCAACTTTCCTTTCCGCAAGTAATCACATGGCCAAGACAAACATGGTCGAGCGCGAAAAGCGCCGTACCCAGATCGCCGCGAAATACTCCAAGAAGCGCCTGGCGCTGAAGGAGCGCATTCGCAGCCCGAAGACCTCGCCGGAGGATCGCATTGCCGCGCAAGTGGAGCTGCAGAAGCTGCCGCGCGACGCGAGCCCGACCCGCGGCCGGAATCGGTGCTCGATCACCGGTCGCTCTCGTGGCGTTTACCGCAAGTTCGGTCTGGCGCGGGTCAAAGTCCGCGAGACCGCCAACCGGGGTGAACTGCCCGGCGTTTCGAAAGCGAGCTGGTAGGAGATCGCGCAGTGAGCATGACCGATCCTATTGCCGACCTGCTGACCCGCATCCGCAACGCGCAGAGCGCCCGCAAGACCGAGGTCCGCTTGGCGGCCTCGAAGCTCAAGCAGGCGGTCGTGAAGGTGCTGATGGAGGAAGGCTACGTCGCAGATTTTCACGTTGATGCCGGCGACGGCAAGCCGACGTTGACCATCGCCTTGAAGTATTACGACGGCCGGCCGGTGATCGATCGGCTGGAGCGCATCTCCAAGCCCGGCTTGCGGGTGTACCGCGGCAAGGATGAGATGCCAAAAGTCCTGGGCGGAATGGGCACAGTCATCGTCTCGACACCCAAGGGTGTTATGACGGACAAGCAGGCGCGCGCCATCGGCCAGGGTGGCGAAGTGCTCTGCATCGTCGCCTGATCGGCGTCAGCGGAATTCGAGTGAGCTGAACATGAGTCGAGTAGCAAAGAATCCGGTGCCATTGCCCCAGGGCGTGACAGCGACGATCGGTGCAAACCTCGTGACCCTGAAGGGCGCGAAGGGTTCGTTGAGCGTGCCCTTGTCGCTCGGAGTGAAGGTTGTCGAGGAGGACAAGGCTCTGACCGTCGAGTACGACGCCAGCAATCGGATGCAGGCGGGCTCGGTACGTGCGCATCTGGCTAACATCGTCGAAGGCGTCACCAAGGGTTACGAGCGCAAGCTCGAACTGGTGGGCGTCGGCTTCCGCGCGGCAGTTCAGGGCAAAACATTGAATCTGACGCTCGGCTTTTCTCACCCGGTGAATTTCCCGATTCCGGACGGGATTGTCATTGAAGCGCCAAGCCAGACCGAAGTGGTCATCAAGGGCGTCGACAAGCAGCGCGTTGGCCAGATTGCAGCGGAGATTCGCGGCATTCGCCCGCCGGAACCCTACAAGGGCAAAGGCGTCCGCTATGCCGGCGAGCAGATCACCCTCAAGGAAGGGAAAAAGAAGTAGCCATGCAAGTCACAAAGAAAGAGCGGCGCGTGCGGCGTGCCACCCGTGCCCGGGCCAAGATCCGCGAGCTCGGCGTGGCACGGCTCACCGTGCACCGGACGCCACGCCATATCTATGCGCAGGTCTTCGACTCGTCGGGGGCGGCCGTCATTGCTGCCGCGTCGACCGTGCAGGAAGATCTGGTCAAGGATCTCAAGGGCACAGGCAATGTCGAAGCGGCCAAGGCAGTGGGGCGCGCGATAGCAGAGCGTGCGCGAGCCAAGGGAATCAGCAAGGTTGCCTTCGACCGCGCGGGGTTCATGTACCACGGACGGATCAAGGCGCTGGCGGATGCGGCGCGCGAAGCGGGGCTGGAGTTCTAACCGAACCCGGCACTTGAGGAACATATTTTTATGGCACGAGTCGAAAAGAATCAGTCCGGCGATGAGTTCATCGAAAAACTCGTCGCGGTCAACCGAACCGCCAAGGTCGTCAAGGGCGGCAAGCAGTTCGGTTTCACGGCCCTGACGGTGGTCGGCGACGGCGCCGGTCGCGTCGGCATAGGCTTCGGCAAGGCGCGTGAAGTGCCGGTTGCGATCTCGAAGGCAATGGCTGCGGCGCGCAAGGGCATGATCAACGTTGCGCTGCGCAAGGACACTCTGTTCTATGCAATCAAGGGCGAGCACGGTGCGACCCATGTTCTGATGCAGCCCGCCTCTGACGGTACGGGCGTCATCGCCGGTGGCGGCATGCGCGCGGTGCTCGAGTGCGCTGGCGTACGCAACGTGCTGGCGAAGAGCTATGGCTCGCGCAACCCGATCAACGTGGTCCGCGCGACCATGAACGGTCTGGCGGCACTGCGCTCGCCTGATCACATTGCCGCCAAGCGCGGCAAGACGGTCGACGAAATCCTGGGTTGAAGATCATGAGCGAAAACAAACAGGGCGAAATCAGCGTGACGCTCAAGAAGAGCATTCACGGGCAGCTTGCGAGCATCGCAAGCTCGGTGCGCGGGCTGGGGCTGCGCAGGCGTCACCAGACGGTGACGGTGGCGGACACGCCTGAGAACCGCGGGATGATTCGCGCAGCACGGCATTTGCTCTCGGTCGAGGCGCGCTGACGCGCTCCTCTGCAGGTTACGAGGTACAGGTCATGACGATGCGATTGAACACCATGAAGCCGGCCGCAGGCTCGAAACGACCGCGCCGGCGCGTGGGTCGCGGGGCATCAGCGGGCCAGGGCAAGACCTCGGGCCGCGGCGTCAAGGGTCAGCGCGCACGCAAGGGCGGTTACCACAAGGTCGGCTTCGAAGGCGGCCAGATGCCGCTGCAGCGTCGCATGCCAAAGGTTGGCTTCCGCTCTGCGCTGAAGGCGACCCGCGCCGAGGTGCGGCTTGGTGAGCTCGCCAAGATCAGCGGCGATGTGGTGGATCTGGCCGGATTGAAAGCCGCAAATGTCATTCCGGCGTTTGCCGAATCCGCCAAGGTCGTCCTGTCGGGCGAGATAAAGCGGGCGGTGACGCTCAAGGGTGTCGGCGCCACCAAGGGTGCGCTGGCGGCCATCGAAGCAGCAGGCGGCAAGCTTGAAGCAACCGACGTGCCCGCGAAGGCGCCGGTCAAGCGAAAGAAGGCAGCGAAAGAAGGCAAGAAGGGCTAAGGCAGGATTTTGGCAACGAACACAGGCAATCCTTCAGCGACGATCGCAGGCGCCACGCGCTTCGGCGAGGTGCGCTCGCGCCTGTTGTTCCTGATCGGCGCGCTGATCGTCTACCGGATCGGTACCTACATCCCGGTGCCGGGCATCGACCCGGAACAGGTGCAGCGCTTCTTCGAGGATCAGGCGAACACGATTCTTGGCATCGTCAACATGTTCTCGGGCGGCGCCCTCGAACGTTTGTCGATCTTTGCGATGGGCGTGATGCCCTACATCTCCGCGTCGATCATCGTGCAGATGATGTCGCACGTGTATCCGCCGTGGGAGGAGTACCGCAAGGAAGGCGAGTCCGGTCGCCGCAAGCTGACCCAGATCACGCGTTACGGAACAGTGATCCTCGCCGTCTTCCAGTCGCTCGGTGCAGCGGTCGCGCTGCAGAACGGTGGCATGGTGATCGTGGCAGGCTGGCAGTTCCTGTTCGTCGCCACGGTGACGATGACGACGGGCACGATGTTCCTGATGTGGCTGGGCGAGCAGGTGACCGAGCGCGCGATCGGCAACGGTATCTCGATGATCATCCTTGCAGGGATCATCTCCGGATTGCCCGGCGCGCTGGGTCGTACCTTCGATGCCGTCAGCACCGGTGAGATGGGCGGCCCGTTTGCGCTGTTGCTGATCTTGCTGGTGCTCGCTGTTACCGCGTTCTGCGTTTATGTCGAGCGCGCGCAGCGCCGGATTACGGTCAACTATGCGAAGCGCCAGGTCGGCCGCCGGATGATGGCTGGCCAGACGAGCCATCTGCCGTTCAAGCTGAACATGTCAGGCGTGATTCCGCCAATTTTCGCGTCGAGCATCCTGCTGTTTCCGGCAACGCTGGCGCAGTTCTTCGGGTCTGGCGAAGGGCAGGTGGCCGGTGCGCTGCAGGAAATTGCCGCGGCACTCGGTTACGGGCAGCCGCTGCACCTGTTGCTGTATGCTGTGTTCATCTTTGGGTTCTGCTTTTTTTACACGGGCCTGGTTTTCAGTGCGCGGGACACGGCTGACAACCTGAAGAAGCAGGGCGCTTTTGTGCCTGGCATCCGGCCGGGCCAGCAGACTGCCGAGTACGTCGACAAGGTACTGACGCGACTGACCCTCTGGGGCGCCGTGTACGTCACCAGCGTCTGCCTGCTGCCAGAGATCATGATTTCGCAGGGCGGGGTGCCGTTTGTGTTCGGCGGCACCTCGCTGCTGATCGTTGTAATTGTCGCAATGGACTTCATGTCGCAGTTCCAGGCGCATATGACGTCGCACCAGTATTCAGGCCTTCTGAAGAAGGCCAACTTGCTGGGTTATGGGCGTGGCGGCGGCGCACCTCAAGGTTGAGCGGGCAAAGGTTTTCGTTATGAAAGTACGTCCTTCGGTCAAAAAGATCTGCAAGAACTGCAAGATCGTTCGTCGTCGCCGCGTGGTCTACGTGATCTGCAGCGACCAGCGCCACAAGCAGCGTCAGGGTTAAATCTATGGCACGCATCGCCGGTATCAATATTCCGATGAACAAGCACGTCGTCATAGGGCTTACGAGCATCTATGGCGTGGGTCGCGAGCGCGCGCGGCAGCTGTGCGCCGAATCGCGTATTGACCCGACCACCAAGGTCAAGGATCTGACCGAGGCGGAAGTCGGCTCGATTCGCAGCCTGCTCGCGAAGGCACCGGTCGAAGGCGATCTGCGCCGCGAGGTGTCCATGAACATCAAGCGTCTGATGGATCTCGGCACCCAGCGCGGTCTGCGGCACCGCAAGGGTCTGCCGGTACGTGGCCAGCGCACGCGCACCAATGCACGCACCCGCAAGGGTCCGCGGCGTCAGGCCGTCAAGTTGAATGCACCGCCGGGCAAGGCGTGATCCGTAACCGCGTCAGGACATAGGGCAAAATGGCAGACCAGAAACAGCAAAGCGGTGGCGGCAAGAAACCGAAGAAGGTTCGCAAGAACATTCTCGATGGCATTGCGCACATCCACGCTTCATTCAACAACACGATCATCACGATCACCGACCGGCAGGGCAATGCACTGTCATGGGCGACTTCAGGTGGATGCGGCTTCCGCGGCTCGCGCAAGTCGACGCCGTTTGCCGCGCAGGTCGCCGCCGAGAAGGCTGGCAACGCCGCTCAGGAACACGGTCTGCGCAATGTCGATGTGCGCGTGGCCGGGCCGGGGCCCGGTCGTGAGTCAGCTGTGCGTGCGCTCAATGCCTGCGGGTTGAAGATCACCAGCATCGAGGACGTCACGCCGATCCCGCACAACGGCTGTCGCCCACCCAAGAAGCGCCGCGTCTGACGCGTCGCCGGAAGTTTCGAACAGGACAATCCAGACATGGCTCGATATCTCGGTCCCACCTGCAAGCTCGCGCGTCGCGAAGGCACGGATCTCTTCCTCAAGAGTGGCGTCAAGCCGCTCGAGAGCAAGTGCAAGTTCACGGTGCCGCCAGGCGGCGTCAAGAGTGAGCGCAAGTCCCGGCTGTCTGACTACGGCCTGCAGCTGCGCGAGAAGCAGAAGCTACGCCGCATGTACGGAGTGCTCGAACGGCAGTTCTCCAACTATTACGTCAAGGCATCGCGGCGCACGGGTGCAACGGGCGAGAATCTGCTGCGTTTACTGGAATGCCGGCTCGACAATGTCGTCTATCGGATGGGCTTTGCGTCGACTCGCTCCGAGGCCCGCCAGCTCGTCAGCCACAAGAGCGTCGAGGTCAACGGCATCGCCGTGACGATCGCGTCCTACGAGGTCAAGGCCGGCGACGTGGTTCAGATCCGCGAGAAATCCCGCAAACAGCTGCGCATTTCGAGCGCAATGCAGATCTCCGGCCAGGTCGGGTTGCCCGACTGGGTCGAAGTCAATGAGAAGGAAATGAAGGGCGTGTTCAAGCAGCCCCCGGCGCGGGACGAGATCCTGCCCGATATCAACGAGAATCTCGTCGTCGAGCTCTACTCGAAGTAAGCCCCAAGCCCGAGGTCCAGCGACAATGCAAGCATCAGTTCACGAGTTTTTGAAGCCCCGTGTCGTCAAGGTGACGCCGGTCGCTCCTCGTCAGGCGCGGGTCATCATTGAGCCCTTTGAGCGCGGTTTCGGTCACACGCTCGGCAATGCGCTGCGGCGCGTGCTGCTGTCGTCCATGCCCGGCGCGGCGATCACCGAAGTCGAAATCGACGGCGTGTTGCACGAGTACACGAGCATCGAGGGCGTGCAGGAAGATGTCGTCGACATCCTGCTGAACCTGAAGCTGGTCGCGATCCGTATGCATTCGCGTGACGTCTCGGAACTGCGCCTGTCCAAGAAGGGTCCTGGTCCGGTTACGGCGGGCGATATCCAGACCGATCACGATGTCGAAGTCGTGAACCCGGATCTCGTGATCGCGAACCTGACCAAGGCCGGCGAGTTGAACATGTCGCTGAAGGTCGAGCGCGGCCGCGGTTACCGGCCCGCTGCGGTGCGCGCGGCATTCGAGGAGCAGACCCGTCCGATCGGCCGGCTGCAGCTCGACGCCTCGTTCAGCCCTATCCGTCGCGTTACCTACTCCGTGGATTCGGCGCGTGTCGAGCAGCGTACGGATCTCGACAAGCTGATTATCGACATCGAGACCAACGGCACGATCGATGCCGAAGAAGCAATCCGCCGCGCGGGCAGCATTCTCAAGGACCAGCTGTCGGTGTTCGTCGATTTGCAGGGTGAAGACGAGTCCGTCAAGCCGGCGTCCGAGATGCAGTTCGATCCGATCCTGCTGCGTCCGGTCGACGAGCTGGAGCTTACGGTTCGCAGCGCAAATTGCCTCAAGGCCGAGAACATCCACTACATCGGGGACCTCGTGCAGCGCACCGAAGTGGAGCTGCTGCGCACGCCGAATCTCGGCAAGAAGTCGCTGACCGAAATCAAGGAAGTGCTGCAGAGCCACGGCCTGATGCTCGGGATGCGCCTCGAAGGCTGGCCGCCAGCGGGTTTGCGGCACGACGACGATCGCAGCCTGATGTAGCGCTGCGCGGGCCTCGTGCCGCGCAGCTTTTCGTTCTGATTCTTTTCGTTCTGATTGTAGAGACTCGAGTCATGCGACATAGACTTTCCGGGCGACAACTGTCGCGCAACGCGCCGCATCGCCATGCACTGATGCGCAACCTGAGCGTGGCGCTGCTGCGCTACGAGACGATCCGGACGACCGTGCCCAAGGCGAAGGAACTGCGCCGGGTCGTTGAGCCGCTGATCACGCTTGCCAAGACCGACAGCGACTCTCGTCGACGCCTGGCCTTTGCGCGCCTGCGCGATCAGTCCGTTGTGACCAAGCTGTTCGATGATTTGGGGCCGCGTTTCTCTGCGCGGGCCGGCGGCTACACGCGCATCCTGCACATGATGCCGCGGGCCGGAGACTCGGCGCCGATGGCGCTGATGCAGCTCGTGGATCGCGCGGTTTCTGTTGAGGCTCCCGCTGAGGATGACGGCGACAAGAAGCCAAAGCGCGCCAAGGCGAAGCAGAAGTCGAGCACCAAAGCTGACGTGTCGGACGAGGCTGCCGAGGCGCCAAAGAAGCGGGCCCGCAAGAAAGCCGCAGCTTGAGCAGGGCGCGATGTCCGGCGCTCCCGATGCCGCCGGAGATCGTCAACAATCGACAAGCCGGCCCGCGTGGCCGGTTTTTCGTTTGCCGGTTTACCGGAGGCGACCTCACCTTGACGGCCTGGTTGCCCGCCTGATGTCCGAGGAGCTGTACGCATGAGTTTCGCATCCGAGTTCAAAGAATTTGCGATGAAGGGCAACGTCATCGATCTGGCCGTCGGCGTGGTCATCGGTATTGCCTTCGGCAAGATAGTCTCCTCATTTGTCGATGATGTCGTGATGCCGCCGCTGGGCAAGTTGATCGGCGGCGTCAACTTCAGTGATCTCGGCACCAGTCTGGGGCTTGCAGCCGACGGGCAGACCGAAGTGATCCTGAAGTGGGGCGCGTTCCTGCAGACGATCTCCGATTTTCTGATCATCGCGCTGGTGATCTTCATGGCCATCAAGGCCCTCAACAAACTCAAGAAGCCGGATCCTGCGGCACCCCCGCCGCCGCCGCCCGCCTCCGAAGTGTTGCTGACGGAAATCCGCGATCTGCTCAAGGCGAAGTAGCGACCTGCCGGACTAGCCCGGATCGAGGGCCGCGAAAGCAGGGCGAGTCAGGTTTTCACTGCCCGACTTCGTGATCGCAAGGTCGTCCTCGATCCGGATTCCCCCAAACGGGCGTAGCTGCTCGACCCGATGCCAGTCGATGTACTGGCCTTGCGGCGTGCCGCGCGTGCGTTCCAGCAGCGGGTCGATGAAATAGATCCCGGGTTCCACGGTGACCACGAATCCTCCTTCCAGCCGACGCGTCAGGCGCAGCAACGGGTGATCCGCGGGTCTTTCGATCTGGTCGCCCGATGGGCTGCCCAGCGTGCCTCCCGCATCGTGGACCTGCAATCCCAGCAGATGCCCGATCCCATGCGGGAAGAAAACCTTTGCCAGTCCGGACTGCACGCAGTGCTCGGGGGTGCCTTTGACGATTCCGCTATCGGTGAGCAGTGCTGCAATCCGGGCGACGGCGTCGAGGTGAAAATCGCGCCAGTCGAGCCCCGGCTTCAAGGCGGCGCACAGGGCCAGCTGCAGTCGATCCATCGCGCCGATCAGGGTCGCGAAATCTGTATCGGCTGCACTGTAGGTACGGGTGATGTCGCTGCCGTAGGCCTCGAACGAGGCGCCGGCATCGATCAGCAACGAGCGCGAGCGGTGGGCCGGTTCCCGGGTCAACAGCTGGTAGTGCAGCGTCGAGCCGGCTTCGTTGACCGCGATGATCGGGTTGTACGGTAGTTCCTGTTCTCGCTGGCGGCAGGCACCGAGAAACGCGAGTTCAATATCGAGCTCGGCGCCGCCGGCCCGGAAACACCGTTCTGCGGCCCGATGACCGCGAGCCGCGATGCGGTTTGCCTCGCGCAGGCATTCGAGCTCGTAGTCGCTTTTCACGGCACGGTCGTGGTCGAGCTGCAGCAGCAAGGCCGCTGGGTTGACTGCTGCGACGCCCCAGCTTGCGAGCGCCGCAAACGGCGCGCCGATGAACGCGGTGTCGGCCAGCGAGCGCGGCAGGGCGGCGCGGGCCGCCTCAGGGGAGTTTACGATCCGGATGTCGAAGTGCGGGGTCCAGTAATCGGACGGTGGCGCGGCCGGGCGGTGCCAGAAATCGTCCGCGATCGGAAAAACCAGCATCGGTCGATCGCCGGGCCGGAAATGGACATAGCTGCCCGGAGCGCCCGTCACCGGAACCCAGGCGTTGAAAGTGGCGTGGGACTTGAACGGCGGCCCGTGATCGTCCCGGAAATGGTCGACCGAATGGCCGGAGCCCAGCAGCAGCGCACCGAATCCGCCGGCCTCCAGCGCCGTCTGCGTCCGCCGGATCAGGCTGGCCAAGTGTTCGGGGAACAGGCCGGCAAGTCGCTGCGCAAGGTGTGGAGACATGGCGTCGGGTATCCGCGGGCGGTGAGCCTGATTCTAGCGCCCGGCTGCGAATCGGATTGTCTCCAAAACCAAACAACTACGGGGGCCGCTGTTTCAAATAGTGTGAAACAGGCCTACAATTCGCGGCGCGACGCAGGTCGCCAGACAAACTAGCTAGGTTGTTTGATTTTATTTACTTGCCAACTCTCCCTGGGGTACCTATTCAATGAAGACTAAGCTCGCTCTCAGCGCCGTCGTTGCGGCGCTCATGCTGACCGCCTGCGCCAAGCAGGAAGCTGCTGCTCCCGAAGCGGCGATGGATTCGGCGTCGTCCGCGATGGACTCTGCCGCTGATGCCGCTGCTGAAGCCGGTGATGCGGCTGCCGCTGCCGGCGATGCGGCTGTCGATGCAGCTGGCTCTGCCATGGACGCTGCCGGTGATGCCGCTGCTGAATCCATGGACGGCGCCGCCGCTGAGATGGAAGGCGCTGCTGATTCAATGAGCAACGCTGCCGAAGAGATGAAGAAGTAACTGTAACCAGTTACCTGTCGATGCAGGCCCGGGCAGGCGGAATTTCCGACTGCCCGGGCCTTTTTTTTGGTGCCGCCTGCAATGGATCCCTTTATGGCCGTCAGCCTGCGCGACGCGAGGAACCAGCCCGAGGATCGACGCTGGATCGAGTCGGTCTATCGCGAGTACCTCGATGACCTTGCGCCGGACGCATCCGGCGTATTCCCGATGCTCGCTGAAACGGGGCACAGCGAACCGGATCAGCTGCAGCGCTGGTTCAGCGACCCGCGTGCCGCTCTGCTGACGATTCTGCGCGCCGGCCGCCAGGTTGGGTTCGCAATGATCGCTCGCGAAGGTGTCCGCATTGACGACCAAACCAACGTCCGCTATCGCATGGCAGAGTTTTTCGTTGCGCGTCCAATGCGTCGCCTCGGCATCGGACGCAGCGCGGTTCCGTTGATCTTCGATCGGTTTGCGGGACACTGGCAGGTCAGCGAGCATCAGCACAACGGTGCTGCCGTCGGGTTCTGGCGGCGGGTGGTGGCGCACTACACGGGCGGTCGCTACGAGGAGCGCATCCACAACGGCGAAGTGCATCAGACATTCGTCACAGGCAGCGCCCTGCGCCGCGCGCCATGATCATCCGGCGCGCGTTCCGACACGGATTATTTGCAGGAAGCCTGGCCATGACGATGTATTGCGGCGGACGCGTGGCTCTGGCCGACCGACCCGTCGGGGCGCAGTTTGCAACGCGTTCTGAAATCATCGCCACGCGGGCCATGGCGGCAACCAGCCAGCCGCTCGCGACCCAGATTGCGCTCGACGTGCTGCGGGCGGGTGGCTCAGCCGTCGATGCGGCGATCGCTGCGAATGCGGCGCTTGGTCTGATGGAACCGACGGGTTGCGGCATCGGTGGCGACCTGTTCGCGATCGTCTGGGACGCGGAAACCTCCAGGCTATACGGCCTCAATGGCAGCGGTCGCGCCGGCAGCGGTGCGTCGTTGAGCGAGCTGCGCGCAGCGTTGCAAAAGCAGAATCTCGAACGGATTCCACCTCGCGGCGCAATGCCGGTCACCGTCCCTGGTGCGGTCGACGCATGGTTCACGTTGCATCAACGCTTCGGCAAGCTGCCGATGGCCGAGGTGCTGCAGCCCGCAATTCACTACGCCCGCGACGGCTTTCCCGTTTCGGAAGTCATCGCGCACTACTGGGGGCGCAATGCGGCTGTGCTCCGGGACTATCCTGGCTTTGGCGCGACCTTCCTGCCGCGCGGGCGGGCGCCGATGAAGGGCGAGATCTTCAGGAACCCCGAGCTTGCCGACACCTATGCGGCGCTTGCAGCGGGCGGTCGTGATGCGTTCTACGAGGGCGCGGTGGCCGAGCGCATCGCGGCAGCCGTCAGGGAGCAAGGCGGGTTCGTGACCGCAGCGGATCTGGCTGCGCATCGCTCGGACTGGGTTGAACCGGTTTCGGTGAACTATCGGGGCTACGAGGTCTGGGAGCTGCCGCCCAACGGCCAGGGCATCGCCGCACTGCAGATGCTGAATGTGCTCGAGGGCTACGACCTCGCGAAACTCGGCTTCGGCAGTGCCGATTATCTGCATCTGCTCACCGAAGCCAAGAAACTCGCTTTCGAGGATCGTGCGAAGTTCTACGCTGATCCGGCGTTCGTCGAGGTGCCGGTTGGCGAGTTGCTCTCGAAGGACTATGCGGCGGCACGTCGCGCAGGGATCTCGCTGCAGCGCGCCGCGACCAAGGTTGCAGCCGGCACGCCCCTGCTCGATCAGGCCGACACGATCTACCTGACCGTCGCGGACGCCGACGGCAATATCGTGTCGCTGATTCAAAGCAACTATCGCGGCATGGGGTCTGGCGTGATTCCGCAGGGGCTCGGCTTCATCCTGCAGAATCGTGGCGAGCAGTTCAGCGTTGATCCGGGACATGCCAATGCCTATGCGTCAGGCAAGCGGCCGTTCCATACGATCATTCCGGCCTTCGTGACCCGCGATGGCAAGCCGTTTCTGAGCTTTGGCGTCATGGGCGGTGCGATGCAGCCGCAGGGACATGTGCAGATCATCGTCAACATCGTTGATTTCGGCATGAACCTGCAGGAAGCCGGCGACGCACCGCGACTGCGTCACGACGGCTCCTCGGAACCCGACGGGCAGCCTGCCGATGCGCGCGGCGGTCGCGTCGTGCTGGAGCCGGGTTTTTCGGCCGAAGTCGTCGCAGCACTACGGGCCCGCGGCCACATCGTCGAGGTCGTCAACGATGGTGATTTCGGCGGCTATCAGGCGATTGGTCGGGACGCGGCGGGCAGTATCTACTTGGGGGCTTCCGAGTCCCGCAAGGATGGCCAGGCTGCCGGCTACTGATCCGATGCGGTGGCGCGCAGCGCGGCCGACCAGTCCCGCGATCGATCCGCATACACGATGAAGTGCGGGTTCAGCAGAGTGTCGCGCAGGTTGTAGCGCAGTGGCTCGCCGTCTGCGGTGATGACTGCTGCGCCGGCCGCTTCTGCCACGGCTTGTCCTGCGGCCGTGTCCCACTCGCTGGTCGGTCCGAGTCGCGGATACACGTCGGCCCGACCCTCGGCGATCCAGCCGAACTTCAGTGCGCTGCCAACCGGGATCAGCTCATGCGGGCCGACCTGCTGCAGGAATCCGCGCAGCGAATCACCGCGATGCGAGCGGCTGCCGCAGACCCTGAGCGGCATCTCGGCATTGGGTCTGGCGCTGATTGGTTCGGTCGATCCACCGCGTTGTAGTTTGAATGCGCCGTGACCCGGTACGCCCCAGTACGTGATGCCTGCCGCCGGTACAGCGACGACGCCTAGCACCGGCGCATGCTGGTCGATCAGCGCGATGTTGACCGTGAACTCGCCATTGCGCGCCAGAAACTCGCGTGTGCCGTCGAGCGGATCGACCAGCCAGTAGCGCGTCCAGCTGCGCCGCGCCGCTATGGCTGCAGGCGGTGACTCTTCCGACAACACCGGCCATGCAGGGCTCAGCGCACGCAGGCCGGCCTCCAGGATCTGATGCGCGCGCCGGTCTGCCTGCGTCAGCGGCGAACGGTCCGCCTTCAGTTCGACCGCGCTACCGCTTGCATACTCCTCGAGGATTGCGGCCCCCGCCGCATCGATCAGCGTCAGCAGCGGCGGGATCAGTGCGATTTCAGCGGTTGGGTTGCCAGCGAATCGGTACACTTTCCAACTATGGACGACCTGAGCATGAATCGACGGGTTTTTCTTCGCGGCGCCGGCGCCGCGGGTGGCGTACTCGCCGTGGCGATAAACCTGCCTCAATCGTCGCTGTTCGCAGCGTCCGCAACGGCATCCGGCGCTCCCGCAACGCTGGTGCCCTATATCGTTATCGATTCCAGGGGTGCGGTGAAGCTCTGGTCGCCAACGACAGAAATGGGGCAGGGCACGCACACCGCGCATGCGGCGATCATTGCCGATGAGCTGGGCGTTGACCTGGCGCGGGTCACGATCGAGACAGCCGAACCCTCTGACCCGTTTCGTCGTGGCCAACCCGGTCAAACAGGATCCATGGGCTCGGGAGGCAGCTGGGGTGTGCGGGCGTGGGCGCAGCCGCTACGTACCGCAGCGGCGCAGGCACGCGAAATGCTTGTCGAGACGGCCGCGGAGCGCTGGAACGTGGCGGCGCAGGAACTGCGTGCGCAGGACGGCGAGGTTATGCACGCGAGCAGCGGTCGGCGCGTGTCGTTCGGTGAGTTGGCCGCAGCGGCCAGCTTGCGACAGCCGCCGGACTCGCCTGCGTTGCGTCCGCCCAGCGAGCGTCGCTATGTCGGCTCCACGAGCCTGCGTCGGCTCGATGTCCGCGACAAGGTTGCCGGTCAGACGGTGTTCAGTGCTGACTTCCGCCGTCCCGGCATGTTGTACGCCTGCGGGCGACTGGCCCCGGTGCGCGGCGCCGAAGTGGCGCGGATCGATCGCGACAGCCTGCGTGGGCTGCCGGGGATCATCGACGTGGTGACTTTCCCTGGTGGCGCCGCGGTGGTCGCAGGCAACCAGTGGGCGGCGATGCGCGCGGCGTCGGCCTTGCGCATCGAGTTCACTGCAACGCCTGGGGACGCGCTCGACTCCGCGACCATCTCGAAGCAGATGCGGCAAGGTCTGTCGGCGCCGAGCCGTGCTGTAGCTCGCGACGAAGGCGACTTCGACGCCGTGCGCGCGGGTGCCGCGCGAGTGATCTCAGCCGACTACGAAGTGCCGTATCTGAACCACGCGCCGATGGAGCTCTGGAGCTGCACGGTCGAACGCGGCGCCGATGGCACCTGGCAGATTTGGGCGCCGACCCAGGTACAGGATCGAACCCGCAATACAGCGGCGCGCACGTTGAACGTGCCCGTCGAGCAGGTGCGCGTGCATACTCTGATGCTGGGCGGCGGGTTCGGCCGCCGGCTCGCCGACGATGGCGTCGCCCCGGCCGTGCTGGTCTCGAAGGCACTGGATGGCCGGGCGGTGAAATTCCTGTGGGATCGTGAAGAGGAATTCCTGGCCGGATTCGGCAGGCCCTGTGCGATGGGTCGGCTGACGGCGGCGCTGGATTCGCAATCGCGCCTGGTCGGCCTGCACGTGCGCACCTCGGGTCCATCGATGATGCGCTCGTTCAGCCCCGCTGCGGTGCCAGCTGAGCTTGATTCGTTCGTCGATTTTCAGGCATTGCAGAATCTCGCCGAATGCCGCTACCGGGTCGGTGCCCACCGTCTCGACTACTCAATGCGCCACAACCATTTTCCGACCGGCCCGTGGCGCTCGGTCGGCGCCACCCAGTGCGCTTTCTTTCTCGAGACGTTCATCGATGAGATTGCGCGCGCGACGGACCGCGATCCGCTGGCGCTGCGGCGCGAGCTGCTGGCGCATGACGCGCGCGCGCTGCGTGTCATAGACACCGTCGCGGAGCGCGCCGGCTGGGGCGCAGCCGGTCGCGGTACGGCAGTAAAGCCACTGCCGGAGGGGCGGGCGCTGGGGCTCGCGTACTTCGAGAGCTACGGATCCCTGTGCGCGCAGATCGCGGAGGTCTCGCTCGGTGCCGACGGGCTGCCACGCGTGCATCGCATCACTTGTGTGCTCGACTGCGGCGAGATCGTCACCCCCGACGGCGTGCACGCGCAGATGCAGGGGGGAGTTCTCCAGGGGCTGTCGGCTGCGATGTTCGAAGCCGCCACGCTTGAGCGCGGTGCGGCAGTCGAGCGCAACTTCGACCGCTACAGACTGCTGCGCATCAATGAAGCGCCGCAGTGGATCGACACGCACATCATCGAATCCGGCGCAGCCATGGGGGGCGTCGGCGAGCCGCCGGTGCCACCGACCGCGCCGGCCGTCGCCAACGCGCTCGCGCGGCTCACGGGAGTGCCCATCCGGCGCCTGCCGCTGGTGCCGGCGTCTGCATGAGCTACGACCAGTACCACAAGCGCAGGCTCGGCGACCGGACGCTGGCGCCTGAAACCCAGATGATGGGCTACGGCTACGACCCGGCGCTGTCGGAGGGCGCCTTGAAGCCACCGATCTTCCTGACTTCGACGTTCGTGTTTCGCAGCGCGCAGGAGGGCAAGGACTTCTTCGACTTCAGCGCGGGCCGCCGCGAGCCACCGGCCGGCGCGGGCGCGGGGCTCGTTTATTCGCGCTTCAACAATCCGAATCTCGAAGTGCTCGAGGATCGACTCGCGTTATGGGAAGGCGGTGAGTCTGCTGCCGTATTCTCCAGTGGCATGTCGGCGATCTCGACCACGCTCTGGGCCTACGCGCGTCCGGGCGACGTGATCCTGATGAGTCAGCCGCTGTATGGCGGCACGGAAACCCTGATCGACCGCGTGATGTGCCAATACGGGATTCGCTTTGTCGGCGTCAGCGACGCCTGCAGCAGCGAGGCCGTGATGCGCGGTGCGGCCGACGCGCTGACACTGGCACGCAGTCATGGCGGCCGGGTGTCGATCCTGGTGGCGGAGACGCCGGCCAACCCGACCAACGCGCTCGTCGATCTGTATCTGTGGCATGAGGCGTCACAGTGGCTCGTCGGGCAGCAGGGCGGCGCGCGTCCGCCACTGGCCGTGGACAATACCTTTCTGGGACCGGTCTTCCAGCGGCCGCTCGAGCACCTGGCCGACATCGTCATGTATTCGCTGACCAAGTATGTCGGCGGCCATTCCGATCTGGTTGCCGGCGGCGTGATTGCTTCGCGTGAGCTGCTGCAGCCGATTCGCCAGCTGCGCAGCGCGCTTGGGACCCAGCTCGACCCGAACACCGCGTGGATGCTGATGCGGTCGATGGAGACGCTTGCACTGCGGGCGCGCGCGGCGGCCGAGAATGCGGCACGTGTGGCGGAGTTTCTGTCGGCACATCCGCAGGTCGAGCGCGTGAACTATCTGGGCGCTTTGCTCGAAAGTGATCCGAGGCGCCCCATTCTCGAGCGACAGTCAAGTGGCGCCGGATCGACGTTCTCGTTTTACGTGCGCGGCGGAGAAGCCGAAGCGTTCCGGGTTCTCGATCGGCTGCAGATCATGAAGCTGGCGGTCAGCCTGGGCGGCACCGAAACGCTGATTTCGCATCCTGCCTCCACGACCCATTCGGGTGTGCCGCGCGAAACCCGTGAGCGGCTCGGCGTGACCGATTCCATGATCCGGATATCGGTCGGGATCGAGAACGTCGAGGATCTGCTCGCGGATCTCGCGCAGGCACTCGAGACCTAGCGCGCTAGCTGGCTCGCGCGAGTCCCAGCAGCGGCGCCAGATAGCGTCCGGTATACGAGCGCGGTTCGGCGGCGATGGCCTGCGGCGGGCCTGTCGCCACGATCTCGCCACCGCCGTCGCCACCTTCGGGCCCGAGATCGATGATCCAGTCGGCGGTGCGGATCACATCGAGGTTGTGTTCGATGACGACCACGGTGTTGCCTTCATCGCGCAGTCGATGCAGCACTTGCAGCAACTGCGCAACATCGTGGAAGTGCAGGCCGGTGGTCGGTTCATCCAGGATGTAGAGCGTGCGCCCCGTTGCGCGCTTGGCGAGCTCGCGGGCGAGCTTGACGCGTTGCGCCTCGCCGCCCGACAGGGTCGTCGCGTTCTGGCCGAGCGTCAGGTACGAAAGACCCACGTCATGCAGCGTCTGCAGCTTCGGCTGCGCGGTCGGAATATTCGCGAAGAATTTCAGTGCGTTCTCGACGGTCATTTCGAGCGTGTCGTGGATGCTCTTGCCACGGTACAGGATCTCGAGCGTCTCGCGGTTGTAGCGCTTGCCCTTGCAGACGTCGCAGGGCACGTAGACGTCGGGTAGAAAGTGCATCTCGACCTTGATGAGCCCATCGCCCTGGCAGGCTTCGCAGCGACCGCCCTTGACGTTGAAGCTGAAGCGCCCGCTGTCATAGCCGCGAGTTCGCGCCTCGGGCACCTGCGCGTACAGTTCGCGCAGCGCCGTGAAAAGGCCCGTGTAGGTCGCAGGATTCGAGCGCGGTGTACGACCGATAGGACTCTGGTCGATTTCAATGACCCGGTCCAGATGCTCCATGCCCGCAATGCGCTCCACGGGGGCGCCATCCCGGGCGCCGCCGTTCAGATAAGAAGCCACATTGCGGTACAGCGTGTCGTTGATCAGTGTCGACTTGCCCGAGCCTGATACTCCCGTCACGACCGTCAGCACGCCGAGCGGAATCTCGACGTCGAGGTTACGGAGGTTGTTGCCGCTCGCACCGCTGATCCGCAGCCACTTGCGCGTCTTGACCTTGACCGTGACCGGGCGCGGCGAAGCAATTGCCGTGCGGCCAGAGAGGTACTGACCGGTCAGCGACTGCTCGCTGGCGAGGATGGTCGCGGGTGTCCCGGCTGCCACCAGCGCCCCGCCGTGGACGCCCGCGCCCGGCCCGAGATCGATCACGTGATCGGCTGCCATGATCGCATCCTGATCATGTTCGACCACGATCACGCTGTTGCCGAGATCACGCAGTGATTTCAGCGTGCCGAGCAATCGCTCGTTGTCCCGTTGATGCAGACCAATCGACGGCTCATCGAGAATGTACATGACGCCAGTCAGCCCTGAGCCGATCTGGCTGGCGAGCCGGATGCGCTGGGATTCACCACCCGAGAGCGTCTCTGCGCTGCGATCGAGGGTCAGGTAGTCGAGCCCGACGTTGAGCAGGAACTGCAACCGGTCGGCGACTTCCTTGACGATGCGTTCGGTCACGGCGCCGCGCCAGCCTGCGACATTCAGCGAGCGAAAGAATTCCAGCGCGCGGGCGACCGACAGATTCGAGATCTCCGCGATGCCACGGCCCGCGACCAGCACGTGCCGCGCGGTGCGGTTCAGGCGGGCACCGTTGCAGTCCGGGCAGGTCCGCCAGCCGCGGTACTTCGCGAGTTCGTCGCGAACGGTGGCGGATTCCGTTTCGCGATGACGCCGTTCCAGATTGGGAATGATGCCTTCGAAAACGTGCTTGCGCCGGCTCGTGCGGCCTGAAGCTTCGGGATAACGGAATTCGATCTCCTGCTCGCCACTGCCGTAAAGCAGGACATGCCGCGTCGATTCGGGCAGGCTGTCCCAGGGCTGCTCGACATCGAAATCGAAGTGCTTTGCCAGCGACTGGATCATCTGCGAAAAATGCGCATTGCGACGATCCCAGCCACGCACGGCGCCGCCTGCCAGCGACAGATGCGGATGGGCCACGACGCGTGCTGGATCGAAGAACTGCTGGGTTCCGAGGCCATCGCAGCTCGGGCAGGCCCCGGCCGGGCTGTTGAACGAGAACATCTTGGGTTCGAGCGTTGCAGCGCTGTAGCCGCATTCAGGGCAGGCATGGCGGTTCGAGAAAAGGCTTTCCTCACCCTTGGCGTCCATCGGCGCAATCCGCGCTGTGCCTTCCGACAGCCGCAGCGCGGTTTCGAACGATTCCGCGAGCCGTTGTGCCGCGTCCGCGCGGACGCGAAATCGATCAACGACCGCTTCGATGCTGTGCTTGCGCCGCGCATCGATGCGCGGCAGCGCATCGAGATCGTGGACCTCGCCGTCGATCCGGACACGTACGAAGCCTTGGCCGCGCAAGCCATCGATCAGATCGTGGTGTTCGCCCTTGCGGTCCGTGATCAGCGGCGCGAGCAGCAGCAGCGACTCGCCTTCGGGGCGCCGCAGGACCTGGTCGACCATCTGGCTGACCGTCTGGGCGCTGAGATCAATGTGGTGATCCGGACAGCGCGGCACGCCGGCGCGCGCGTACATCAGCCGCAGATAGTCGTGGATTTCCGTGACGGTACCGACCGTCGAGCGCGGATTGTGCGAGGTCGCCTTCTGTTCGATCGCGATGGCTGGCGACAAACCCTCGATCGAATCGACGTCCGGCTTGTCCATCATCGACAGGAACTGGCGCGCATAGGATGACAGCGACTCGACATAGCGGCGCTGACCCTCGGCGTAGAGCGTGTCGAAGGCCAGCGACGACTTTCCTGAGCCAGACAGGCCCGTCACGACGACCAGCTGGTTGCGCGGAATGTCGAGATCGAGATTGCGCAGATTGTGAGTGCGCGCGCCTCTGATGCGGATGAACTGCATGCACGTGGTGTTTCAAAAAGACAGCCCGCAAGTGTAGACGACTGACGGCAAATTGGGCGGATCCGGCAGAATCGCGGGTGTCCGGCGGCGGCAGGCCGGCATACAATGCGTGCCTCGGTCACACCCCACTCAAGAAAGGCAGCCCCATGGCGCGCGGAATCAACAAAGTCATTCTGATCGGCAACATCGGCCAGGAACCCGAGGTGAAAGCCATGCCCTCCGGCATGACGGTCTGCAACCTGCGACTCGCGACCAGCGAGAGCTGGAAGGACAAGCAGTCAGGCGAAATGAAGGAACAGACTGAGTGGCACTCGGTGGCGTTGTTTGGTCGGCTGGCCGAGATCGCGGGCGAGTACCTGCACAAGGGCTCGCAGGTCTACATCGAAGGTCGTCTGCGCACACGCAAGTGGCAGGACAAGAGCGGCAACGACCGCTACTCGACCGAGATCATCGGCAACGAGATGCAGATGCTGGGCAGCCGGGGCGGCATGGGCGGCTCGGGCGCTCGCTCGGGCGGTGAGCAGCCCGGCGATGCTCCCGGGGGCGAGTCGGGCGCTGACGACTCCGGGGGCCGTGGCCGGCGGGGCGGGCGCTCGGCACCGGTCGAGTCGAGCACGGAGGCCGGTGACTTCGACGACGATATCCCGTTCTAGGGCCCTGGCTGCGGCGCTCCTAAGTCGTTGATTCCAGGGTTTGCCGGCCCTGTGGATCCGGTGTTTCCGGGGCGCGCCGGTATCCTGCGGCGGCCAAAACCGCTACCCTTCAGGGCCGTTCAGGACGCCTATGCCCGGCCGCTATTTCATCAAGTCCTTTGGTTGCCAAATGAACGAGTACGATTCCGCCCGGATGGCGGACCTGCTCGCCGAATCCGAAGGCCTCAGCCCCACCGACGATCCTGCCGAGGCGGACGTGCTGCTGATGAACACCTGTTCGGTGCGCGAGAAGGCGCAGGACAAGGTTTTTTCACTGCTCGGCGAATGGCGGGAACTGAAGAAAACTCGTCCGCACGTGCTGATCGGTGTCGGCGGCTGCGTCGCCAGCCAGGAAGGAGCCGCGATCACCGCGCGCGCGCCCTTCGTCGACATCGTTTTTGGCCCGCAGACGCTGCACCGCATTCCAGATCTGCTGGAGGGCGTGCGTCGCACCGGCCGCTCGGTCGTCGACATCAGCTTTCCCGAGATCGAGAAATTCGATCGACTGCCCGCGCCGCGTGCCGAGGGCGCAACGGCATACGTTTCCATCATGGAAGGCTGCAGCCGCTACTGCAGTTTCTGTGTCGTGCCGTATACGCGCGGCGATGAAATCAGCCGACCCTTTGACTCAGTCATGCACGAAGTGCGGCAGCTTGCTGGCCAGCGAGTCAGCGAGATCACGCTGCTGGGCCAGAACGTCAACGCCTACGCAGGACCGATGCAGGACGGCGCCATCGTCGACCTCGCAACCCTGATCCACCATGTTGCGGCGTTGCCCGAGATCGAACGCATTCGCTTCACGACTTCGCATCCGCTCGAGTTCGGCGCCAGCCTGATCGAGGCGTATGCGAATGTGCCCAAGCTTGCCAACCAGCTGCACCTGCCGGTGCAATCGGGCTCGGACCGGGTGCTGTCACTGATGAAGCGCGGCTACACCGCGCTGGAATTCAAAGACAAGATACGGCGTCTGCGTGCGGTGCGGCCCGACATCACGATCTCCTCGGACTTCATCATCGGCTTTCCCGGCGAGTCCGAGCGCGACTTCGAAGCGACCCTGAATCTGGTCCGCGAACTGCAGCTGGATATGTCGTTCAGCTTTCTTTACAGCCGGCGGCCAGGCACCCCGGCGGCGTCGCTGCCCGACGAAGTGCCCGCCGAGGTCAAGCAGCAGCGCCTGCTGCGCTTGCAGGCGCTGCTCGAAGAGCAATCGCAACAGATCAATCGCTCGATGGTCGGTAGCGTGCAGCGCGTGCTGGTCGAGCGGCCGGCGCGGCGCAATCCGCATGAGCTCGCGGGCCGCACCGAAAACAACCGTTGGGTCAATTTCCAGGCGCCGGCGACGGCGCTTAACCGGTTCGTCGACGTCCAGATCACCGAGGCTCGCCCGCATTCGTTGCGCGGTCGGCTCGCCGTCGCATGAGTACTGCTGCCACCGCCGTTGTGCGTGAGTTCGATCTCGAACCGGAGGACAACCAGCGCCTCGCGAATCTTTGCGGCCCGCTCGATGAAAACCTGCGGTTGATCGAGTCACGCCTCAACGTCGAGGTCCGCCGGCGCGGCAGTGAGTTTCGATTGCGCGGCGCGCAAGCGCAGACAGCCGAGGGCGTGCTGCGCGAACTATTCAACGAGACGCGCAATGCGGCCGTGACACCGGAGCAGGTGCATCTGACGCTGCAGGATCATCAGCAGGGGGCCGTACCGGCGCCGCAGGATGATTCCGCCGGACCCGTTGCTGCTCCCGCCGACGCCGTCCGCGTGACGCGCGGCCAGATCCGCGCGCGAGGCATCAACCAGCGCGCGTACCTGCAGTCGATCCGCAGCTTTGACCTGGCGTTCGGGGTCGGGCCCGCGGGCACGGGCAAGACCTATCTTGCCGTGGCCTGCGCAGTCGAAGCGCTGCAAAGCGAGTCGATCCGGCGCATCGTTCTGGTCAGGCCGGCCGTTGAAGCCGGCGAGCGGCTCGGCTTCCTGCCGGGCGATCTCAGCCAGAAAGTCGATCCGTATCTGCGGCCGATGTACGACGCGCTCTACGAGATGATGGGTTTCGATCGCGTGGCGAAGTTCATGGAACGGGGCGTGATCGAAGTCGCGCCGCTTGCGTTCATGCGCGGCCGTTCGCTCAACGAATCGTTCATCATCCTGGATGAAGCGCAGAACACGACCGTCGAGCAGATGAAGATGTTCCTGACACGGATCGGGTTCGGATCCAAGGCAGTCGTGACGGGCGACGTGACCCAGACCGACCTGCCGGCAGGAAGGCCCTCGGGATTGCGACATGCGCTGCAGATCCTGCGCGAAGTGTCTGGCGTCGGCTTCCAGTTCTTCGAGGCGCGTGACGTGGTGCGCCATCCGCTGGTGCGGCGCATTGTCGAGGCCTATGAGCGGCACCAGCCGCCCGGCAATGAATGAGCGAATCCTTGCCTCCATTGCAGGTTGATTTGTCGCAGTCCGTGCGTGCGTGGATGCCGCCAAAGCGCGCCGTGACGCGTTGGGCGCGAGTCGCCTGCGGCGCTCGCGGTCGCGGCCATGAACTCGCCGTGCACGTTGTTTCACGGCGCCAGAGCCAGGCCCTGAACCGCCAGTTCCGCAGCAAGGACCAACCGACCAACGTGCTTTCGTTTGGCTCCCCTGCACCCAGCGGTGCGCTGCTCGGCGATCTCGTTGTGTGCGCCGCTGTGCTGCGCAAGGAGGCGAACGAGCAGCGCAAGCCCCTGCTGGATCATTGGGCGCACATGGTCGTGCACGGCTGCTTGCATCTGCTCGGACTCGATCACGAGCGACCAACGGAGGCTCGACGCATGGAGCGGCGCGAGGTGGCGATCCTGTCCGGACTCGGTGTCGCTGATCCCTATCTGCAACAGGCGCCCGGCAAACCGAAGGCGAAGCGACCATGAGCGAAGCGGGCCGACCGGCACGAAGCTGGCTGAAGCGAATTTCCGAGGCGGTCAGCGGTGAACCGCAGGATCGCGCTGAGCTGATCGTGCAGTTGCGTGACGCGCATCGCCGGGGTCTCGTCGACGCTGAGGCGCTGGCGATGCTGGAGGGCGTGCTTGGCGTTCAGGATATCCAGGTGCGGGACATCATGGTGCCGCGAGCCCAGATGGTGTTCGTGCGGCGGGACGACACTGCGGCGACGCTGCTGCCGATCATTCTCGAGTCGGGCCACTCCCGCTATCCCGTCATGGATGAGGACCGGGACGACGTGGTCGGGATCCTGCTCGCCAAGGACGTATTGCGGATGTTCGCCGAAGGCGGCAACCGCGAGTTCGATATCCGCGAGTGCATGCGCACCGCTGTGTTCGTGCCGGAGGCGAAGCGCGTCAATGTGCTGCTGAAGGAATTCCGCCGCAACCGTAATCACATGGCGGTCGTCGTCGATGAGTACGGTGGCGTTGCCGGACTCGTGACGATCGAAGATGCGATCGAACAGATCATCGGTGAGATCGACGATGAATTCGACGTCGACGATGACCAGAACATCCGCGCTGAAGAGCCGCGCAGTTTCCTGGTGCGCGGCGCGACACCCATCGATGAGTTCAACGAGCATTTCGGCACCGAGCTTTCTGACGAGGAATTCGACACGATTGCCGGCGTGGTCATGAAGCAGCTCGGGCGTCTGCCGCGGCGCGGCGAATCCCTGCAGGTCGGTGACCTGGAGTTTCGCGTGTTCCGGGCAGATCGGCGCCGGGTCGACTCCTTCAAGGTCATCAGTCCGGTCGATCTGCCGCCACCGGCCGGAACGGACTCTTGATTCTGCGCTTGCTGGCCGCAGCCGCGGCCGGCGCGGCCCTGGCAGCTGCGTTCGCGCCGCTGTCGCTGTGGTGGCTGGCGATCCTGAGCCCTGCGGCACTGTTCTGGCTCTGGCAGGGCGCGACGCCGCGGCATGCGGCACTGGTCGGGTTCAGCTACGGTGCCGGCACGTTCAGCGTCGGTACCTACTGGCTCTACATCAGCGTGCATCAGTTTGGCGAGGCACCGCTTGCCGTCGCGCTGCTGTTGCTGATCGGGCTGGTCGCGATCATGTCGCTGTACTTCGCGCTGCTCGGGCAACTGGTCGCGCGGCTGCTGCCGGCGCGCGGCGTGCTGCGCTGGCTGGTGGGTTTGCCGGCGGCGTGGGGCTTCATTGAATGGTGGCGCGGCTGGTTCCTGTCTGGCTTCGGCTGGCTGTCGCTGGGCTACTCGCAGACCGATACCTGGCTGGCAGCGCTCGCACCGATCGGCGGTGTGCCGCTGCTGAGCGGGTTGTTGCTGCTGATGGCGGGCGCCCTGGTCACGCTGCTGCTCGGTAATGCTCGCGAGCGCGCTGTCGCAGCGGCGGCACTGGTGGTGCCGTGGATCGCGGCGTTTGCACTGCGCGGAGTCGAGTGGACCCGGCCCTCGGGCGACCCGGTCAGTGTTGCGATTGTCCAGGGCGCGATTCCGCAGGATCAGAAATGGCAGGCGGACAACCGCGATGCGACGCTCGAGATTTACCGGAAGCTGAACAAGCAGGTGCTGGGCAGTCGCCTGATCGTCTGGCCCGAGGCGGCGGCACCGGATCTTGCGAACAACATGGTTCCGTACCTCAGGCAACTGGCGGGCGATCTCGGGCCCGCGGGGTCGGAACTGCTGATCGGTGTACTGCGCGCTGAACGCGCGGGCACCGAACGCGGCAGCGAGACGCAGTACTTCAATTCGGTGCTCGCATTGGGTGCCGAGATCGGCTGGTACGACAAGCGTCACCTCGTGCCATTTGCCGAGTTTTTTCCGGTGCCGGGATTCGTGCGCAGCTGGCTGCGCATGATGAGCCTGCCGTATTCCGATTTCACCCATGGCGCGGCCCAGGATGTTCCGCTGCGAGCCGGCGGGCTCAGCCTTGCCGTGACGATCTGCTATGAAGATGCCTACGCGACCTCGCAGCTGCCGATGCTGCGCGCGTCCGACGCCCTCGTGAACGTCACCAACGACGCGTGGTTCGGTCGCTCATCGGCGCGCCATCAGCATCTGCAGATCTCGCGGCTGCGGGCAATTGAGTCGCAGCGTTTCCTGCTGCGGGCGGCGAACGACGGTATCTCGGCGGTCGTTGATCCGCGCGGGCGAATCTCGGCGCGCGCGCCCGAGTTCGAGGCAAGCGTGCTGCGCGCCGAGATCCAGCCGCGTAGTGGCCAGACGCCTTACATGCGCACCGGAAACTGGCCGACGATTCTGCTGTTTTGCGCGCTGGTCGGCTTGGCGGCGGTTGCCCGTCGACGCTGGCGGGCATAACGTGGCAGGCGAGCTCCGTTCTGCCGGGCTCGTGAACTTCCGCGATCGATCGAGGTCTACGATGCTTGTACGCGCCAACAAGAATTTTCCCCGCCCAAACTCCATGATCTTCGAGGTTCTGCGCATGTCCACCCGGCCAGCTGCGCGACGCGCCATTACCGCTGTCGCCCTGTTAACCCTGTTCACGGCCTGCTCAACTGAAGCGTCATCGCCTGCTGGCGCCAGCTCGAGTTCGTCTGCGGTTGCAGCCACCGCGGCGCAGTCCGCGCCCGTGGCCGCGCGTGCCGCCGGAAGCATGCTGCCGGATTTCGCGTCACTGGTTGAGCGCTATGGTCCGACGGTCGTGAATGTCGCCACAATCACGAAGCGGCAGGCCGTCAGCATGCCGGGTCTGTCACCGGATGATCCGTTCTATGAATTTTTCCGACGCTTCGGCGTGCCGAATCCGCGCGGCAACCGCGAGTCGCCGCCTGCGCGCGGCGAGGGCTCGGGCTTCATCGTCAGCGCCGATGGTTACATCCTGACCAACGCGCATGTCGTCGACGGCGCGGAGGAAGTCACCGTCAAGATGACGGACCGCCGTGAATATACGGCCAAGGTCATCGGTCTCGACAAGCGCACTGATGTCGCGGTGCTGAAGATCGAAGCGAAGGATCTGCCGGTGGTGCGCTTCGGTGATCCTCAGACCTTGCGTCCCGGCGAATGGGTCATCGCGATCGGCTCACCGTTCGGCTTCGACAATAGCGTCACCGCGGGCATTGTCAGTGCCACCTCGCGTTCGCTGCCGGGCGAGGACAGCAATTATGTGCCGTTCATCCAGACCGACGTCGCCGTGAATCCCGGCAACTCGGGCGGCCCGCTGTTCAATCTCAACGGCGAAGTGGTCGGCATCAATTCGCAGATCTACAGCCGCACCGGCGGCTACATGGGTCTGTCGTTCGCGATCCCGATCGACCTGGCCGTGAGCATCAAAGACCAGCTCGTCAGCAGCGGCAAGGTCAGTCGCGGCAAGATCGGCGTCAGCATCCAGGAAGTCAACGCGCAGTTTGCCGAGAGTTTCGGACTCGATCGACCGCGAGGAGCCCTGGTCGGTTCCATCGAGAAGGGTGGACCGGCGGACAAGGCCGGCGTGAGGCCGGGCGACATCATTCTTTCTGCCGACGGCAGGCAGGTGGAGCGCTCCAGCGAACTGCCCGCGATCATTGCGGCCATTCGTCCCGGCAATGACGCCGCGCTGCAGATCTGGCGGGATCGCAATCAGCGCAAGCTGTCGGTCAAGGTGGGGGAGCTGGCGGAGCAAGCAGAGCCAGTGGCGGCACGTGCCGCTGCGCCGCGCGATGCGGACCGCCTCGGTCTCGCGGTGCGTGAGCTGTCCAAAGATGAAAAGGAGCAAGCTGGAATCACCGGTTCGCTGCTGATCGAGGGCGTCGAAGGTCCTGCGGCAGCGGCGGGCGTGCAGCGCGGCGACATCATCCTCGGCGTCAATGGCCAGTCCGTGAAGACGCTGAAGGAGCTCGAAGGGGTGACCGGGAAGGCCCGCAGCACCGTGGCTCTGCTGATCCAGCGCGGCGATGCGCAGATCTTTGTGCCGATCCGCATCGAGTAGCGGCTTCCGTTGCTAGCTTGTGGTGGCCTGCATCCGCCGATAGCCGCGCATCGCAAGCCATAGCAGCAGCGCTGCGAATGGCGCTGCTATGGCCGCAACGACGGCGACGCCGTCTCCAATGCGGTTCTCGTCGCGCAGCACGTAGTCGGACACCAGCGAGGCGGCCGTCGCGCCGAGACCGATGCCGGTCAGGTTGATCACCAGCAGGTATAGCGCTGAAGTGCGCGCGCGAAAGCGGTTGGGAGTCACGAGCTGCAGCGCCGCCGATACCGCTGCGAACGGAAAGCTCGACAGGAACAGCAGCGGGGCAAGCAGCACCAGCATCGTCGTGGCGCTGTCTACGAGAAACGTCAGCACGGCCGTCGGCCACAGCAGCAGTGCGCTCCACAGAGCGACGCGCAGCTCGGCATCCGTGTAGCCCCGGTGGCGCAGCCAGTCGGCGGCAGTGCCGCCCGACACGATGCCGAGGGCACCGAAGATGAACATCAAGGGTCCGTATGTGAACGCCACCTCGCCCGGCTGCATGCCGAAGACGCGCATCAGATGCGCGGGCACCCAGAAGGCCACGGCGTTGAACAGCATTGTCAGCAACGAGACGCCGAGCGTCAGTCCGCCGTAGAAGCCGAAGTGCTGGCGTACGTTCGCCAGCACGGCAGCGAAGCTCGGGTGTGCCGCGTGTCCCGCAGCGGCGGCGACGCCGCGCCGCGGCGGCTCGCGCACGGTCAGCATCCAGAGGGCGACCAGAATGCCGGGCGGTCCGAGCGCCAGGAAAGCGACCTGCCAGGACCGCACTTCTCCAAACAACGGCAGCACGACACTCGGTTTGGACGCCACGAGTTGTACCACGAGTCCGGTGATCATGATCGCTGCGCCAATGCCGAAGTAGACGCCCATTGCAAAGATGCCGAGCGCCCGGCCGCGTTTCTCGGGCGGAAAATAGTCGGCAATCATCGAGTAGGCCGAGGGCGTCAGCGCCGCCTCACCCACCCCGACGCCGATGCGAGCCAGGAACAGCGTGAGGTAAGTGTTGGCGCGACCGCACAGGGCGGTCATCAGGCTCCAAAGGAAGATCCCGCCTGCGATGACATTGCGCCGGTTGCCGGTGTCCGCCCATTTGCCAACCGGCCAGACGCCGAGCAGCGTGTAGCAGACCGCAAAGGCGAGCCCGTGCAGCAGGCTGATTTCCGTGTCGGTGAGCCCAAGGTCAGCCTTGATCGGGCCGACCAGCATCGAGAGGATCTGGCGGTCCACATACGAGAACAGGTACGCGACCATCAGCACGATGACGGCGTACCAAGCCTGACGTGGCGCTGGCCAGTCGCCTTCGGGTTGGCCGCTCATCAATAGTTGGGCGTTCGCGGCAGCGGTTGCCCGTAAGGCGCGAGCTCAGGCGGTAACGCCGGTCGGTGGACGGGGTCCCAGGTAAAGGGTTTTTTATCGGTGGCGAATTCGTTCACGAGCGGTCCGCCGATCGTGCGCACGAACAGGTTGTAGCCGGTGTCGGTGCCCGACGGCCCGTGATAGACGTTCTCGCGCCACCAGCAATAGCCGCCCGGCCGCATGCGCCCCACGTCACCCCAGACGTAATCGCCCTCGAGGGTGTAGAGCTCCTCGACCATCGGATGCGTCCATTGGGGCTTGGCCATGCCGGGTGGTACACGATGCGGCGGCGAGCAATACAGGAACGAGGTCTCCTGCGTGTAGGGATCGGTACGCAGGGGCTTGATCGCCACGCCGCGCGAGAGCTGCGGATCGACAAGGCCGGGGTCCCATTCCATCGCCAGCGGATTGACGTACTCGATCAGCAGCTTCGGGTCATAGGCCAGGCTGCCCTTCGGCGCGAACCGCGGCTCGGCGTAGAACATCGTCAACAGCACGGCGCCGCGCGCTGAGACAGCGCGTTCGCGCGGAAAGCCTGCTGGCAGGAATCCGTAGGTGTGGCGCTCATAGAGGCGACCGTTGATCTCGATCGCGCCGTCGAGTACCAGGAACTCTTCGTGCGCCTGCAGACTCTCGGGCGCCGGTCGGGCCCAGCCCGCCGGATAGCGCAGAATGCAGGTCAGGCTACCGTCGGCGTCGTCGCGACTCAGAAGCTTGCTGTCGACGTCGTCGCGGGCGCCGCCCGCCAGCCCCTTTGTCCAGGGGATCATCTGGGCCTGGACGAACAGGATGTGCGGGCGCGCCATGATCGACGCTCTCAGTTGCCGAAGCGGTAGCGGAACTCAACGCCCCACTGCCGACCCGGCGCCGGGTAACCCAGCGCGTGACCGACGTTGAAGACATCCAGCACGGTGTCGCTGGTCGACGTGAACTGCACTATGTTGTGGAAGTACTCCTCACCGCCGAGGTTCTTGCCGAACAACGCCAGGGTTACGGCGCCCGAGGCGCTCTCGTATCCGATGCGCGCGTCGAGCAGCGTGTAGGAACTCTGGCTCGCCGCCGCGGAATTGTCGGGGTTGAAGAACACTTCGCCCTGGTGTGCAAGCTGGCCGAACAGCGAGACCGAGCCACCATGGGCCAGAGGAATCGAATAGCGCGCCGATAGCGAGCCTTTGAACTCCGGCGCATTGTTCAGATTGTTGCCGGAGGCGTCGATCAGCCGCGGTCGGCTGGTCGTCGTGCCGACGCAGCGCGGATCCAGGGCCGCGTTGGCGGCGGTGCAAGTGCCATAGGGCGTGATGAACCGATCGTAAGTGGCATCGAGGTAGCCGAGCGCCGCGCTCAGATCCAGATTCGGGATCGGCCGCGCCAGCAGTTCGATCTCGACGCCCTGCACGGTGGCCTCAGCGGCATTGGTCGTGAACGTCAGGCTGTTCAGGAACGCCGAGACCTGCAGGTCGGTGTAGTCATAGAAGAACAGGCTGCCGTTCAGGCGCAGGCGGTTGTCCAGCCACTCGGTCTTTGCGCCAAGCTCATAGCTCTTGATGAATTCCGGATCGTAGGCAGGATTAGACGGCTGGAAGCTGTTGTAACCGCCGGACTTGAAGCCCTTGCTGTACGACAGGTAGTACAGCTGATCGTCCACAGGCTGCCACTGCACGGAGATTTTCGGAGTCCAGGCGCGCCAGCTGCGATCCGCAATACGGTTCAATGGTCCGAGCGCGACCGGGCGAGGCGGGAGGGGGCGCGGGCTGTAAAGGCCCAGCAACTCGGTGTCCGGAATCAGCGTTACGAAGTAATTGCTGTCTTCCTTCTTTTCCTCGCTGAAGCGCAGACCGCCGGTCACGGTCCATTGTTCGCCGAGCGAGTAGTCGACCTGGCCGAACACCGCCAGCGCCTCGCCCTGGTTATCCGCCGGAATGATGAACGAGCGCGGCGCAGCCACCGTTGCCGGCAGAATCACGGGCGGACGTGCGCCGCTGTTCGTGAAGCCGGCACGCACCAGGCCCAGGGCGCCAAACTTGTCTTCGTCCAGGTAGTAAGCGCCAGCGATCCACTTGCCCCAGCCATGCTCGCCGTTGAGGCGCAGCTCGGTGGAGTACTGTGATGAGGTATAGATCTGCGTCGTGCGCGTGACTTCGATCTCGGTGCCGTCGGTGTTGAACAGGAAGTCGCTGTCCCATTCGCGATAGGCGCCGATCGCAGTCAGCGAGATGCTGTCTGACAGATCCCAGTTCAGCGTCGTCGTGATGCCGCCGGTCTGCCACTCGAGAAAGCTCGGGGTGTTGTTGCGGGTCTCGTGGAATGACGCTGGCACGACCGCACCGGCACTCTGCGCCAGACCCATGCCGTCGCTGATCGGCTTGATGCTGGTGTTGCCGCTGTCGAACTGACTGTACTCGGCAATGATCGATGCGGTCAGCGAGTCGCCGCGATAGCGCAGGATGCCGCGTAGCGCCTGCAGGTCGTTGTCGTCGATCTTGTCGCCACCGGCCGGATCGAGATCGCGGGTGAAGCCATCGTCCTGCATGCTGCGCACGGCAACGCGAAACGCCCAGCGGTCGTTGATCGGACCCGAGAACGCGCCGTTCATCTCGCGCCGCCCCTGGTTGCCAACGATCAGCGTGCCGTAGCCCTCGAAGGTGTCCGTTGGCTGGCTGGAATAGAGATTGATCGCTCCACCTGTCGCGTTGCGCCCGTACAGCGTGCCCTGGGGGCCGCGCAGCACTTCGATACGCTCGACGTCGAGGAACTGGCTGAGGCCCATATTGCTGCGACCGAGGTACACGCCATCGACGTTGGTGGCAATGCTCGGGTCCGCGCCGACGCTGAACAGGTTGCTGCCCACGCCACGGATATAGATCTGCGACTCACCACCGGCTTCGCTGTAGGCGAGGGCAGGCGTGGAGGCCGCGATCGACGCGATGTCGTCGCGATTCAGTTCCTGCAGCGACTCGCCGGTGATCGCGGTAATCGCAATCGGTGTCTGCTGGAGATTCTCGGCACGCTTCTGCGCCGTGACGATGATCTCCTCGAGACCTCCCGTGGGCGCGCTCTGCGCGAGCGCGAGACCGGGCAGCAGCGCCGCGCCGAGACAGGCGATTGGAAGCACGAGTCCAAAATAATTCTTCAGCACGGAAAAACCTCCTTGTAGATACCGACTTTTTGCCTGTATTGATGCAAGAAAACAAGAGGAATTGCGGTGACTTCTGGAAAAGCACAGAATCGATGCGTCAAGGCAGCCTGGAAGGGCAAGCTTATGCAGACCAAGATCGATCAGATTGATCTGGCCATCCTCGCGGCGCTGCAGCGCGATTCCGGGGTGTCCGTTGGCGATATCGCGAGGCAGGTTGGACTGTCGCAGTCGCCGTGCTGGCGGCGTATTCAGCGACTCGAGCAGGACGGTGTGATCACCGGTCGGGTGGCGCTGCTGGCGCGCAAGGCCTTGGGGTTCAACCTCGAGGTATTCGTACAGGTTCGCTTCTCGCGCGACGACGCCGAATCGCTGGAGCGGTTCGAGCGCCTGATACGGGCCGCGCCCGAAGTGCTTGAGTGCTTCATGCTGATGGGCGATGTCGATTTCCTGTTGCGGGTCGTGACGCTGGACGTCGATTCCTACGAGCAGTTCCTGCGGCACACGCTTGCACCCATCCCCGGCGTTCGGGCGATCAATTCAACGATTGCGCTGACCACGGTCAAATCCACGCGGGAACTGCCGCTCGCGCTTCTGGGTCCGGGCCCGACATGACGCTGAGCCTGGATCACCTCGGTTACGTGGGCGGGTCACTGGAGGCGCTGCAGCGTGCCATGCGCCGGCTCGGGTTTGCGCCGACGGAGCCGCGCGAGCTCGGCGCAACGGCGGCTGCTGGCGGTGCGGTCCGATCACTGCAGCAGCGCAGCTGCCATCTGGTGTTCGAGAGTAGCTACATAGAGCTGACTGAAGTCACCCAGACGGGCCCGGATCACCATCTGGCGCCGTGGCTGGCGTCGGGCGACGGCCTGAAGATCCTGGCGCTCGGCACCGATGCCGTCGAAGCCGCGCAGGCGCAATGCGCTGCCCGTCAGATCGAATGCAGCGCCGTCGCGCATGCCACGCGACAGATCGACTACGGTCGCTTGCACGGCGCCGCGCGCTTCACGTGGTTCATGGCGCGCGCGCGCGAGACTCCGGAAGGACTGCTGTGCTTCGTTCGCAACGAGACACCGGAGCTGGTTTACCAGACCGAAGTGATGCGCCACCCGAACACCGCGCTGGCCGTGACCGAACTGGTGATCGCATCGGCCGAACCGGTCGCCACCGCCCTACGCTACGCCCGGCTGCTGGGTGTGGCGCCGCTTGCCGATGCGGCGCTTCAACGCTCGCAGACGACGAGGCTCGAGCTTGCCGGAGGGCAGCTCACGTTCACCGACTCAGCCGATCTCGGACGCCGCTTTGGCCCGGCTGCTGGGCGGATCGCTGCAGAGCAGTTTGCGGCACTGACGATCCAGGTCGCCGATCTCGACACCACCGAGCGCATCCTTGATGCCGGGGCGGTTGCGTTTCATCGGCATCGTGACGAATTGATCGTCTCGCCGCAGGACGCCGCCGGCGCGGCGATCGCGTTCCGGCAAGGCGCTCTGGTGTATCCTGCGGAGCCGTGATCAGCCTGCCCTTCCGATGGATGAACGATACGACCCGGCGACCGTAGAGCGCGCCGCACAGGAATTCTGGAGCAGCCAACGCAGCTTCGAAAGCCGCGAGACTGCGGGGCGCGACAAGTTCTATTGCCTGTCGATGTTCCCGTATCCGTCCGGCCGCTTGCACATGGGCCATGTGCGCAATTACACGATCACCGACGCTCTGGCCCGGTTCCAGCGCATGCAGGGCCGCAATGTGCTGCAGCCGATGGGCTGGGATGCTTTCGGTCTGCCGGCCGAGAACGCCGCGATCGCCAACGGCATTGCGCCGGCGCGCTGGACCCGCGACAACATCCGCTACATGAAGGGTCAGCTGCAGGCACTCGGGTTCGCGATCGACTGGAGCCGGGAGTTTGCAACCTGCGATGCAAACTACTACCGCTGGAACCAATGGTTCTTTTTGCGGTTGCGCGAACGCGGCATCGCCTACAAGCGTACCGGCAGCGTCAACTGGGATCCGGTGGATCAGACCGTGCTGGCCAACGAGCAGGTGGTCGATGGGCGCGGTTGGCGGACCGGCGCGCTGGTCGAGAAGCGCGAGATCCCGATGTACTACCTGCACATCACCCGCTACGCGCAGGAGCTGCTCGATGACCTGGCCACCCTCGGCGACTGGCCCGAGCGCGTGCGGACGATGCAGGCGAACTGGATCGGCCGCAGCGAAGGCGTTGATGTGTCCTTTCCGCATGCCGATGACGTCGTCGAACTGCTGGGCCAGCCGGGCGTCCTCAAGGTTTTCACGACCCGCGCCGACACGCTGTTCGGCGTGACGTTCGTTGCGGTTGCATTCGAGCATCCGATTGCGCTGGCGGCCGCTGCCAGCGATCCCGCACTGCAGTCTTTCATCGACGAATGCCGACGCGGCAGCACGATGGAAGCCGATGTCGCGACAATGGAAAAGAAGGGTCGGCGCACGGGCCTGCATGTCCGCCATCCGCTGACCGACGAACCCATCGAGATCTGGGTCGCAAACTACGTGCTGATGGGCTATGGCGAAGGCGCGGTGATGGGCGTGCCGGGTCACGACGAGCGCGACTTCGAATTCGCGGGCCGCAACGGCATCGAGATCCGTACGGTGATCCGGTCGGCGTCGGGTGCCTACGAGACGGTGCAGGCGCCGTGGATGTCCGCCTACGGCGAGCAGGGCCTGACGGTCAGTTCCGGCGCTTTCAACGACCTCGAGTTCGACGCGGCGGTGCAGGCGATCTGCGCTGCGTTGCAGTCGCGCGGCCTCGGTGAGCGGCGCGTGCAGTTCCGCTTGCGGGACTGGGGTATCTCGCGCCAGCGATACTGGGGCTGTCCGATTCCGCTCGTGCACTGCGCCAGCTGCGGCGAGGTGGCAGTGCCCGATGAGCAGCTGCCGGTCGTGCTGCCGGAGGACGTCGTGCCCGATGGCAGCGGCAATCCGCTCAACAAGCTCGCCTCGTTCCGCGACTGCGAATGCCCCAAGTGTGGCGGCGTCGCGCGGCGTGAAACCGACACGATGGACACGTTCGTTGATTCGTCGTGGTACTTCCTGCGCTATGCCTGCGCCGACAACAACAGCGCAATGGTCGACGAGCGCGTGCGCTACTGGCTGCCGGTGGACCAGTACGTCGGCGGCATCGAGCATGCGATTCTGCACCTGTTGTACTCGCGTTTCTGGACCAAGGCGATGCGCGACTGCGGTCTGATCGAGATCAGCGAGCCGTTCGGCAATCTGCTGACGCAGGGCATGGTGCTGAACCATATCTACTCGCGGCAGGCCGGCGATGGTCGGCGCGAGTACTTCAATCCGGTCGATGTCGACGCCGAGGCCGAAGCGGGGGTCACCCGATACTTTGCGACCCGCGAGGATGGCGCGCGAATCGAAGTGCAGCACGACGGTCTCGGTACGATGTCGAAATCCCGCGGCAATGGCGTGGACCCGAATGCGATGATCGAGAAGTTCGGCGCCGATACCGCGCGACTCTTCACGATGTTCGCGGCACCTCCCGAGCAGTCGCTGGAGTGGAATGACGAAGGCGTGCAGGGCTCGTTCCGGTTCCTGCGCCGCGTCTGGCGTGCGGTCTATGAGCATGTCGCGATCGGCGCTGCCGAGGCGCTCGATCTGCAGCTGCTCGACACCGCACAGCGCAACCTGCGTCGCATCGTGCACCAGACCCTGGCCAAGGCCACCGACGACATCGGTCGGCGGCGCACCTTCAACACGGCGATTGCTGCGGTCATGGAGATGCTGAACGCGTTGCAGGCGTTCGAGGATCGTTCACCGCAGGGTCGCGCGGTCCGTCAGGAAGCGCTCGAAGTCGCAGTAATGCTGCTGTCACCGATCACGCCGCACATCGCGCATGTGCTGTGGCACGAACTCGGCCACGCCGAGGCGCTCGTCGACGCGCCATGGCGACGGCCAGACGCGCAGGCGCTGATCGAAGACACCCTGAAACTGGTGGTTCAGGTCAATGGCAAGCTGCGCAGTGAAATCATCGTGCCAGCCGATGCGACCGAGGCGTCGATTCGGGCCGCCGCGCTGGTCGATCCGACCGTGCGACGTTTCCTGGGCGAGGGCGAGCCGCGACGCGTGATCGTGGTTCCGCGCAAGCTCGTCAACGTGGTCGTCTAGTGTGAGCGCGCGTGTGTCTTTCGTTGCGCCACGACTGGCTGTCGCGCTGACAACGCTACTGCTCACGGCCTGTGGCTTTGCGCTGCAGGGACGGGTGCCGCTGCCCGCGGGGCTGGCCGTCACGCTGATCGCGACGGACGACCAGCAGAGCGATTTCGTGCAGGAGCTGCGCCGCTCTCTGCTCGCCTCAGGCGCGCGGCTGACCACGTCCGCCCAGCAGGCGACGGGTGAGATCCGCGTCGAAGTCGATGAACTGCAGGAGCGCATCCTGTCAGTCTCGGCGCGCAACATTCCGCGCGAGTACGAGCTGACCTACCGCGTGCGCCTGTCGGTGCGCCGCGGCGGCGAACTCGTGCTGGCCACCGAAGAGTTCTTGCTGAGTCGGGACTTCAGCTTCGACGAGCGCGTGCTGCTGGCCAAGGAGCGTGAGAAGGATGCGCTCAGCGAGGCCCTGGCCCGCGACCTGGCCGGCATCGTGATGCGGCGACTGTCCGTGATCTAGGGTGTCGCTGACCAAGCGAAGATGCTGCGCCTGAAGTCGATCGATCGCCTGGCACTTGCCCATCTGCTGGCAGGGTTTGGGGTTGATCTACGGCTGGTTGCGCCGGAGCAGGACATCCCGGGGTCTTACTGGGGTGAGTGCGAGGCGGGGCTTTCCGGCAAGGTGCTGTATGCTCGGCTCGATACGCCGGTTCACTCGGTGCTGCATGAGTTCAGTCACTACATCTGCATGACGCCGGAGCGACGTAGCGGTCTGTTGCGCGACGCGGGCGGCACGGATGATGAGGAATGTGCCGTTTGCTACCTGCAGCTGTGCTTCGCAGGCGCGCTCGCCGATGTCGGACGAGACCGACTGATGCAGGACATGGATGACTGGGGTTACAGCTTTCGCCTGGGTTCCGTTGCCTGCTGGCTCAGCGAGGATGCAGCCTCGGCGAGGCACTGGTTACTGGAGGCGGGACTGATCGACGCTACTGATTCTCCAACGGGCAGGCTGCGATGCGATTGAACCGCAGCTTCACTGGTGCCATCGCAGTCGTTACCGTCTGCGCGCTGAGCCTGCTGGTTGCATCCTGCGGTGGTCTCGCGTTCGCAGTTGCGAATGCACCGGCACTCGTGGGTCCTTTCGAGCGCACGGCTGACCTCGCGTATGGCAATCAGCCGCGTCAGCGCCTGGACGTGTACATGCCCGACGGGGCGCTGGAAGCTGGCTCGAAGCCAGTACCTGTCGTCGTGTTCTGGTACGGCGGCGCCTGGGTCCAGGGCAGCAAGGTCAACTATCGCTTTGTCGGTGCTACGCTGGCCGAGGCCGGCTACGTGGCCGTACTGCCTGATTATCGGCTTTATCCCGAAGTGAGGTTTCCCGCTTTCGTCGAGGACGGCGCACTGGCCCTGAAATGGGTACGGGACAATGCGGCCCGCTTCGGTGGCGACCCCGAGCGGATCTTCGTGATGGGCCACTCCGCCGGTGCGCATCTCGCGGCGAGTCTGGCGCTTGATCCGCGCTACCTTCAAGGCGTCGGCCTGAATCCGCAGACGATCAATGGACTGATCGGACTCTCCGGGCCGTACGCGCTGAAACCCGACACCGCAAGGTTGAACCGCATATTCACTGCGCCGTCCACTGCAGCAGAGTGGCAAGCGGTGCGGCACGTCGGGCCGCTCTCGCCGCCGACCTTGCTGCTGCACGGCACGGACGATCGCCGGGTATGGCCCGCGCACTCCGAAGAGCTGGCGCAGGCGCTCAGGGCCGCAGCCGTGCCGGTCGAGTTGATCCTGGTCCCTGGCGCCGGTCATGCGGATACCGTGGCGGGACTGTCGGCGCCTGCGCGCAATCGCGCCCCCACGCTCGATGCGCTACGGCGCTTTATTGGCGACGCGCCGCGTCAGTGACGCCGCGCGAACCGGTCGGTCGCTGCGACCAGTTCACTGGCAATCCCCGCTTCAAATGCCGAGTGTCCGGCATCGGGCACGATCCTGAGGTCTGCCTCAGGCCAGGCACGGTGCAGGTCCCAGGCGCTTTTCATCGGACAGACCACGTCGTAACGGCCCTGAACGATCACTGCCGGAAGGTGCCGGATGCGTGGCACATCGTCGAGCAGCTGGCCTGGCGTGCGCAGAAAACCCGCATTGATAAAGTAATGGCACTCGATGCGCGCGAACGCTGCCGCAAACGCATCTTCACCGAAACTACGGATCGCATCGGGCTGCTGTTGCAGGAAGCTCGTCGAGGCTTCCCAGACCGACCAGGCGCGGGCCGCTTCGCGCACCACGGCTGGATCGTCGCTGGTCAGTCGCTGGTAGTAGGCGCGCATCAGGTCGCCGCGCTCCGCGACGGGAATCGGCGCGACGTAGGCTTCGTAAAGGTCGGGGAACAACGCAGCGGTGCCGTCTGGTGTTTCGTAGAACCAGCGGAACTCCCACGGCCGCAGCAGGAAAATGCCGCGCAGCACCAGTTCGGTCACGCACTCGGGATGCGTCTGGGCGTAAGCCAGCGCCAGCGTGGAGCCCCAGGATCCGCCGAACACCTGCCAGCGCGCGATGCCAAGCTGTTTTCGCAGCTGTTCGATGTCGCTGACGAGATGCCAGGTCGTGTTGTCGACAAGACTGGCATGGGGCCGGCTGCGTCCGCAGCCGCGCTGGTCGAACAGCACGATCCGGTATTTGCCGGGATCGAAGAACCGGCGCATGCGTGCATTGGTGCCGCCGCCAGGTCCGCCGTGCAGGAACACGACCGGCTTGCCATCCGGGTTGCCGCTTTCCTCATAGTAGATCTCGTGCAGTTCCGACACGCGCAGCATGCCGGTTCGATACGGCGTGATCTGCGGGTAGAGTCGCCGGCGGCTCGGCGCCCGGCGCGGCGTTGCAGTCACGGTGCGCTGCCCGCGCGGGCAGCGAGCATCGCACCCAGTGGAGCGCCGCCAACCAGGTGCATATGCAGGTGGAACACGACCTGGCCCGCGTCGGCGTTGCAGTTGATGATCAGGCGATAGCCGCTCTCGGCGATGCCTTCCGCTCGCGCGAGCTTGCGAGCGACGACGACCATATGGCCGATCAGGGCCTCGTCGCCGTCGCTGATGTCGTTGGCTGTAGGAATCGGGCGGTTCGGTACGATCAGGATATGCACTGGAGCCTGGGGCTGGATATCACGGAAGGCCGTGACCCGGTCGTCCGCGTGCACGATTGTGCCGGGTAGCTCGCGGGCGATGATTTTTTCAAACAGCGTCGGCATCAGTATTTGTAGATCTCGATCTTGTCGGCTACCAGGTTGTACGCGGCCGAACCCAGCCGGGTTTTCTTGTTCTCGACTTTGAGCCTGCCAGTGATCCAGTACGCCTCGTAGATCGAATCGAGAGCGACGCCCTTCTTCATTGTCACGTAGACGATCTGGTTGGGCGGCGGTGGTGGCACGTGGATGCAGGCACCGAAGTAGGGCACCAGAAAGAACTCGGAGACCAGGCCATCCTTGCCGATGTCGAGCGGCACGATGAACCCAGGCAGCTTGACGGTGAAGCCGTGCAACTCCTTGTTGACGCTGAAGTCGAGTACCTGCTGTGCGGCCAGGCCGCCTTCGCCCAGGTAGTCATGCACCACCGGCGGCGGACCCGAACCGAAGAGAGAGCGGGCGTCTTTGGGTACGAGTTCTTCCCAGTCGAGCTCGAGTACTGCAGCAGGCTTTGGTGCCGGCGCGGCCTTGACCGGTTGCGGTTTGCTGATTGCGCCCGCCGGTGCACCGCTCGACGCGAAAACAGCGGCGATCAGCAGGCCGGCAAGGGTCGGTAGGGTCATCAGCCGAGAGTTTTTCCACATGGTCAGGATTCTTCCTAGATTCGCAGCGTGAGCCCGTCGCTGAGCGTGTTGCGATAGGCGCGCCAGGCCGGCAGAACGCCCATCAGAAACGCAGCGGCGATGATGCTGCCGAGTATCGCGAAATCGTAAGCGTTGAGACCCCCAATGGCCACGAAAATTCCAAAGCGGCTTTGGAGCAGGGGCTGGCCGAGGTACAGCGCACCATAGGTCAGGCAAACGCCCAGTAAGACGCCGGCCAGGGCGAGCGCCACGGATTCGATGATCATCAGCGCGAACACGTGCCGCGGCCGCGCTCCGACCGAGCGCAGGATCGCCATTTCGCGCCGCCGCTCCTGCAGGCTGGTCAGGATCGCCGTGACCATTCCGAGGAGTCCCGCCAGCACGACGAATGCCGCAACGATCATCAGCGCCGTATCGGCGATGCCGACCAGACTCCACAGCTGTGAGAGTGCGACGCCCGGAATGATCGCGAGCATCGGCTCCAGTCGGTATTCATTGATGGCGCGCTGCATCGTGAACGTCATGACCTTGGACTGCATGCCGACCATGAACGCGGTGATGCTGTCGGGTTGCAGCTCGCGGCTGCGGGCCGCTTCCGCCGTAACGCGCTGCCCGGGCATCGCCTGCGCGCCGCTTTGCCAGTCGATGTGGATCGCCGTGATCGCTTCGAGGCTGACATGGACGGTACGGTCGACCGGCGTGCCGGTGCGGGCGAGAATGCCAACAACCCGAAACGGCTTGTCGTCGTGGTTCGCGAAGCTGACATTGCCGATGCCGTGCGCGATGACGATCGGATCGCCGAGCCGGTAACGCAGTTGCTCTGCGACATCAGCCCCGAGCACAGCGTCGTACAGATCCTCGAATGGTTTGCCGGCGGCAAAGCGCAGCTCGCGGCTGCCGGCGAAGTGATAGTGGCGGAAGTAGTCGAGCGTCGTGCCCATGACGCGAAAACCCCGGTGCGAGTCGCCGAGGCTGATCGGGATCGTCCAGGCGACGTCAGGGTGCCGGGCAATCTTCTGATAGCTGTCCCAGCTGACATTCGCCGTGGCATCGCCGACCCGGAACACGGAATACAGCAGCAGATTCAGCGGACCGGAGCGCGCGCCGACGATCAGATCCACCCCTGAGACCGTATTGGCGAAGCCGTCCTTGGCCGCAACCCGCAGTTTCTGCACGCCGAGCAGCAGCGTCACGCTGACGGCAATGGCGAAGATCGTCAGCAGCGCCGTCGCGCGCCGGTTCCAGATCGAGCGCAATGCAAGCGAGAGCGTGGGCACTTGAGGGTCTCAGGCTGCCACGGACGTGGCCCGGTTCAGTTCTGCCAGCGAGACAGAGCGATCGAACAACGGCGCCAGCGAGGTATCGTGGCTGACGAACACCAGCGCGCTCGACTGCGCGCGGCATTCATTGATCAGCAATGCCAGGAAGTTCTCCCGTGCGTCATGATCGAGCGCCGACGTGGGTTCGTCGGCCACGACGACTGCAGGTCTGCCGAGCAGTGCGCGTGCCGCCGCGACGCGCTGCTGCTGCCCGATCGACAGCTCGGTGACTGGCCGGTGAAGATACTGCTCAGCGCCCAATCCGAGAGCGGCCAACAGCCTGCCGCCTTCCGCAGCCAGGTCCGGGCCACCCAGTCGGAGCGCGCGCGCCGGGGAAAAACGCGCAGGCAACAGCACATTCTCGAGCACCGACAAGTACGGGATCAGATTGAACATCTGGAAGATGAAGCCGATATGTTCGCCACGGAACCGGTCGCGATCGCTGGCGGCGAGGCGGGTCAGGTCGGTGCCGAGCACGCGGATCGAACCGTGCTGAGGTACGAGCACGCCGCCGATCAATCCAAGCAGCGTGCTCTTGCCGCTGCCGCTGGGTCCGCGCAGGAATATCCGCTCGCCTGCCGCGACCGTGAATCGCTCGATCGACAGCAGCAGCGGCTTGCCGGGCCAGCTAAACTCGAGATTGCCGAGGTCGATCGCAGGTTCTGCAGGTGCCACTGCGCAACTTTAGCGCAGCGCCACCCGGGTGTCTGTGCCCGACAGCGTCCGCTGCTGCTGGCGGGCGGCGGTGACCAGGTTGACTTGGGTTTGCTCGACATTGCGCAGTCGCTGCAGCAGCCACAGTTCCACCCAGGCAAGCGCTGCCGGGTTCGTGCAGGTGAACGATATCCGCACGCGATAGTCCGCGTGCTGTTCGCCCGCGTCACTGCCATGGTCGTGATCATGATCATGGTTGTGGCCATCCGCCTTGGCTTTTGCGGCCCAGTCCGGCGCCGTGAAATCGACCGCCGTGCGTCGGCAGCCGGCGCTGGCAGGCACGCCGAGCGCCCGGGTTCCGGAGCGCAACCAGCTTTCAGCGTTGCCAACGATCTGCCGCTCGTCAGCAGTGCGCGGCGCGCGCTCGAAGCCGATCACGTTGATTGCCGGCGCCTCCAGTTCGGCGACCAGCAGCGGTCCATCGAGCGCAAGGTTGACCGTGACCGTGCCGTGCTGATGCACGGCCTGCTGCGTGAATTCGCCGCTCTTCGGAGACTGGCCCGCGGCCACCATTGAAAACAGCGCTGCAGCACACAGGATCGAGGTAGTTCTGAACATCGAAAAAGTCCTCAAGGTCTGGGCCTAGAATTCGATCCTGAAGCCCGCGCCGAGTCCACGGCCGGGCAGGGGCGCAAAGTCCTTCAATGGCGAAGCATGCCGCCGCGCGTCTTCATCGAGCAGGTTTGTGCCTCGGATGAAGAACGTTGTCGGTATCGCCGCCAGGGGGGCACGATAACTCAGGCTGGCGTTGACGAGCGTGAATCCGGGCGTCGGCAGCTCCGCGCTGCTGAGACGACTCGCCGCATCGTGCCAGATCGCTTCCAGGGAGCCGGTCAGATTGCGTTGCGTCAGCGACGCGCTGGCCCCAAGACGCAGCGGCGGGATCTGTGGCAGCGGCGTGCCATCTTCGAGCTTTGCTCGGACGTAGTCCCCAAAGACGCGCGCCGTCAGGCGCCCGGCGGCAAGGTCTAGGTCGGGCGAGCGCAGTTCGAGCTCGCCGCCGATGAACTCAGCGCCGGCGGCGGTAAACTGGATCACCGGCAGACCATCCGCTTCAGTGCCGGTGCGCCGCGCATAGATGAACGCCGAGTAGTCGCTGCGGAACAGGCTGACCGATCCGCGCCAGCCGGCCTGCGTGCGGCGCAGGGCGAGATCGATGCTACGGCCCTGTTCCTTGCCGAGCGTCTCGTCGCCGATCTCGAAGCGACGAACGGCCAGGTGTGGTCCGTCGGCGAACAGCTCGGTCGCCGTTGGATGCCGTTCGGTCGCGTTGAGGTTCAGCGCCAGCTGCAGCGGCTCCGCGATCTGCCAGATCAGACCGGCTGCGGCACTGAAACTGGTGTCGTCGTAGTCGGCGCGCGCGCTGCCATCGTCGATGCGGATGCTCTGCTCTTCCAGACGGGCACCGAGTTCCAGTGTCAGGGCGCCAAAAGCGCGCTCTTCATAGAGGAACAAGCCAGTGTTACGGGTCGTGCTGGGCGGGATGAAGGCCTCTTCGCCGATTGCCGTAAGGTCAATGTCCCGGACCTGCACGCCGATGCTGCCGCGCCATCCGCCCGGAAGCTGATGTTCGGCAGAGAGACGCGCTTCGCCGCCTTTTTGCAGGAAACGAGTTCCCAGCGCACCGCCGGGTTCGATCTCGCGATGCTCATAGTCGTTGTAGGCGGCTCGAAAGCGCAGCGACTGGAAGATTGAACCGTTCACCAACCATTCGCCGGCGGCATCCAGCCTGGCTTGGCCCATATCGATGCTGACGCCATCGCCGCCGATCAGCGCTGCGGACGCCATGGGCGGTGAATCGCCGGCCGCCTCGCTCCCTGATTCATCGTCCTCTTCTTCTTCGGGGCCGGGGATCTGGTACTCGGTGTTGTAACGACTGCCGGCCAGTCCGAAGTAGCCCCATGGGCCAACGCGCGACACTCCGATGGAGCCCCCGCGCGCGGCGCTCGCAGAATTGGCTAGACGACCTTGAGCTTCGTTGATCGGTTCGCCGGCCTCGGCGAGCTCTGCGCGCAGTGCGCCCGACAACGCCAGCCCGGGAATACTGACATTGCCCGTTTCGCGCCGATGCAGATCGGCGCTGACCCGCCAGCCACCACTGCCGCCAGCGGCGCGCGCGACCACGGCGCGTTCGTCGAGTGCCGTGTTGGCGCGCACTTCAGCGGCGCCGCTGATCGGCGCTTCGCCCGGTCCGGTGCCCTGTGCGGTCGGGATGCGGTTGCTGAGCACGTTGACGAGGCCGGCGGCGGCCGCATTGCCGAACAGCAGCGTGGCCGGACCCCGTATGACTTCTATCCGCTCTGCGAGCAGGGAGTCGATCGTGATCGCGTGGTCATCGGAGAGTGCACCGACATCGAGCGCATCGGCGCCATCTTCGTAGATCTGCACGCGTTCGCCGCCGAGCCCGCGAATAACCGGTCGACTCGCCTGCGGGCCGAACCAGGTCGCCGTGACGCCGGGCATCGACTCCAGTGTTTCGCCGAGGCTGGACGCGCGCCGCAGCAGCAGTTCCTCGCCGCTCAATACGCTTGCGGGCGTGCTGGTCTGATCCGCGGTCTCGCGCAGCGCGGTGGCGCTGATCACGACTTCCGCGAGTTCGCCGGCCGCGACCGGCAATGCCGGCGCGACCGCACAAACGAGCAGGGTAACTGGGAGGGTGGCGCGACGGAGGGGGGATCGAATTGACATGACTCAAGAAGCTCCTTGCTGGCGGTCTAGGCGTAATGTTATTTAATAACACTTTACGGGAATCGCTGGCAAGCTCCCGGCTCGCTAGCCGATAATCAGCCGGTGCAGAACCTGGCTGAATGAAACTTACCGTCGACAGCCTCTCCGGCCACCTTCAGGGGACCCTCGCGTCGACTTACCTGGTATCCGGGGACGACCCCTTGCGCGTCGGCGAATCGGCTGATGCCATTCGCCAGACGGCACGCGAACGCGGCTTCACGGAACGGGAAGTGCATTTCGTCGAACGGTCGACCGACTGGGCCGCCATTCGAGCCAGCACGGCGTCCCTGTCGCTGTTTGGTGAACGCAAAATCGTCGAGCTGCGCATGCCAACCGGCAAGCCCGGAACGACCGGCGCCAGCGTCATCAGCGAACTGATCGAAGCGGAGATCGCCGAAGTGCTGCTGCTGATCATCACCGGGCGGCTCGACAGGACTGCCGCGAACTCGCCGTGGGCGCGGGCGGTGCAGCAGCAGGGTGCGTGGTTGCCGATCTGGGATCTCTCGGCCGAGGATCTGCCGGGCTGGCTGGCGGTGCGCTGTCGACACGCCGGTTTCGTAGCCGATCCGGAGGCTCTGGAGCTACTCGCGCTGCGCGTCGAAGGCAACCTCCTCGCAGCGCAACAGGAAATCGACAAACTGCGTCTGCTGGTGGAGGGGTCGAGATTGACAGCCGGCCAGGTGCTCGAAGCGGTCGCGGACAGTTCCCGTTTCGACGTGTTCCGGCTCGGCGAGGCCGCGCTCGCCGGCGAACCGGCACGGGCGCTGCAAGTGCTCAGTGGGTTGCGCAGCGAAGGAGTGGAACCGACGCTGGTGCTGTGGGCCCTGAATCGCGAGTTACGGTCGTTATGGACCTTGAACCGCGGCGGAACAGTGTACGCGCGTGCGGGCAGCGCCCAGTCGCGGGGGGTGGAGGTCGCGCGTCGCCGCGCCGGGCGTCTGCCGTTCGCACGTCTGTGCTCGCGGGCGTCGCGCGCCGACCGCGTCATCAAGGGTCGCCTGCGCGGTGACGCGTGGGAGGAGCTGCGTGCTCTGACGGTGGAATTGTGCGGCCTGCGCGTGCTGCCTGTTCCGGCGATGCGGCGCGGATAGCATGAGCGGCCTGATCGGAATTTTCGGTGGTACCTTCGACCCGATTCACTTCGGTCACCTGCGCACCGGTTTCGAGCTGTGGCAGGCCCTGAAGCTCGCCGAACTGCGCTGGCTGCCGACGGGCAATCCGGGCCATCGCGAGGCGCCCATCGCAGATCCCGGTCTGCGACTGGCTATGGTGCGCGCCGCGGTGGCCGACCAGCCCGGTTTCGTTGTCGATGACCGCGAAGTACGGCGCGATGGGGTGTCGTATTCCGCCGATACGCTTGCGGACCTGCGCGCCGAGTTTCCGGCGCGACCGCTGTGCCTGATTCTGGGCATGGACGCGTTCATTGGTTTGCCGAACTGGCATCGCTGGCGCGAGATTCTCGACTATGCGCACATCGTCGTCGCACATCGACCCGGCTGGAAGGTGCCGACGATGGGACCGCTCGGCGAGCTGATGGTCGATCGCGGCACCGGGGGCATCAGCGATCTGCACAATGCCCTGGCGGGTCGTATCCATGTACGCCCCGTCACACAGCTTGAGATCTCTTCGACGGATCTGCGCAACATCATCACCTCGGGCCGCGATCCGCGCTTCCTGGTGCCTGATGCGGTGCGCGAGATCATTCTCGATACGCGATGCTATTCTCGCGGCACCCAAACTGAACTGAGGGCTGAACGCTGAACACGACACCGAAAAAGCCGCTTGCCAAGCGCCGCAAGGCCACTACAAAGAAATCGGTCGTCAAGAAGAAGCGCAAGTCCTTATCGCCCAGCAAGAAGCTGGCCTTGCCACTGCTGACCGTGGTGCAGGCGGCTCTGGTCGACATGAAGGCCCTCAATATCTCGGTCATCGACGTGCGCGGCTACAGCGACGTTGCCGATGCGATGGTCATTGCGAGCGGCACGTCTGATCGTCACGTGAAGTCGATTGCCGAACGTGTGGTTGCCGAAAGCAAGTCAGCCGGCGTTCGTCCCTTTGGTGTCGAAGGCGCCCGCGAGGGCGAATGGGTGCTGGTGGATCTGCCGGACGTCATGGTGCATGTCATGCTGCCGCGGGTCCGCGAGTTCTACGCGCTCGAGCAGCTGTGGGAGAACGCGCCGCGCGCGAGCTGAGTTGCTGATGCGGGTCCGGATCATTGCCGTCGGGCAGCGTCCTGTGGCCTGGGTCCGCGCCGGTTTCGACGACTATGCCGGGCGTCTCAAGGGGCCGCTGCGATTTGAGCTCCTCGAGCTTCCCTACGGGCGGCGCAGCAAGTCCGGCTCGGCGCGTGCCGTTGCCGAAGAGTCGGAACGCCTGCTGGCGGCGCTGCAACCGGACGATCACGTCGTGGCGCTCGACGAGCACGGGCAGCAGTTCAGCACACGCCAGTGCGCCGATTGGCTCGCGCTGCGCCAGCGTTGCGGCGAGAACCTCGCGCTGCTGATAGGGGGCCCGGACGGATTGGGTCCCGAGGTGCTCGCCCGCGCGAATCAGCGCTGGTCGCTGTCGCGATTGACCTTCCCCCACGCCCTGGTGCGGCTGCTGCTCGCTGAACAGCTGTACCGTGCCTACAGCGTGCTCGCAAATCACCCCTACCACCGTGAGTAATGCAGCCGTCCTGTGTCTCGCATCGGGCTCGCCGCGTCGGCGCGAGCTGCTGGCGCAGATCGGCGTGCCGCATGTCGCGATTGCCGCCGATATTGACGAATCGCAGCGAGCTTGCGAGGCGCCCGTGCATTACGTGCGCCGGATGGCGTGCGAGAAGGCGGCGCGGCTTGGGTCACAACCCGCGCTGCGGCACGACCTGCCGGTGCTGGGCGCGGATACCGCGGTCGTCGTTGCCGGTCGGGTGCTCGGCAAACCACACGATCCTGCGGCCGCTGCGGCCATGTTGCAGCAGTTGTCGGCGGGCGAGCACCAGGTTTTCAGCGCCGTGGCGCTGTGGACCGAGGCGGGGTGTGAATGCCTGCACAGCGAGACCCGGGTTCGCTTCCGCGAGATCTCGCCGGCGGAGATGGCGCGCTATGCAGCGGGCACCGAGCCGCTCGACAAGGCGGGTGGCTATGCAATCCAGGGCTTTGCCGCAGTGTTCGTCGAGTCGCTGACAGGCAGCTACTCCGGCGTGATGGGGCTGCCGCTGTTTGAAACCGCGCAATTGCTCGATCGCCGTGGAATAGGTCGGTGGCAGCCGGGATCTTTTGTGAGCATGCTGGCGCCATGAATTTCGAGATCCTGGTGAACATTGCCGCGCACGAGACTCGTGGCGCAGTCGTGGCGGACGGTCAGCTGCAGGAGTTGTTCTTCGAGCGACCGCGGCATCGTGGCCTGGTCGGCAACATCTACAAGGCGAAAGTGCAGCGCGTGCTGCCGGGCATGCAGGCGGCATTCGTCGACGCCGGCCTCGATCGCACCGCCTTCCTGCATGCGGATGACGTGCTGCCACGTGGTGCCGATGCGAAACCGGCGCTATCGCAGGCAGGCGAGGTGGCCACGCCCGATATCCGGCGACTGCTGAGCTCCGGCGACGAGATTGCTGTACAGGTCGTCAAGGATCCGCTGGGCGCCAAGGGCGCGCGCGTGACGATGCTGCTGTCGCTGCCGTCCCGCTACCTGGTGTTCATGCCGTATGGCAGCGGCGTGGGGGTTTCAGCGCGCATTCTCGATGACTCGGAGCGTGAGCGTCTGCGCGCCGACGTACTCGAGCTGTCTGCGGGCCGCGCGGGCGGCTACATCGTCCGGACGGCCGCAATGGGCGCCCCCCCAGCTGAGCTTGCTGCGGACCTTGTCTACCTCGAGCAGCTCTGGACGCAGATTCGCGCAGCGGTCCGGGCGCAGTCGGCCGGGTCCGTGCTGCACGCTGACCTGTCGCTGCCGTTGCGGCTGCTGCGCGACGAGATGTCGACTTCGGTGACCCGTTTCGTGGTCGACGATGCCGCAACATTCGAGTCGCTGCGCTGCTTTGCCGGGCAGTTCATGCCTGAGGCGCAGCCGCGCATTGAACTGCATGCTGGGCAGCGGCCGTTGTTCGATCTGCATTCGATCGAGCAGGAGATCATCCGCGCGCTCGAGCGGCGGGTGTCGCTGAAGTCCGGCGGCTATCTGGTCATCGACCAGACCGAGTCGATGACGACCATTGACGTGAACACCGGCGGATTCGTCGGCAACCACGACCTCGAAGACACGATATTCCGTACCAACCTCGAAGCCGCTGCAGTGATTGCGCGGCAGCTGCGGCTGCGCAACCTCGGCGGCATCATCATCATCGACTTCATCGACATGCTCGATGAACAGCACCGTGAACAGGTGGTCGCGGCGCTGCGCGACGCTCTGGCGGCAGATCGTGCCCAGACCCAGGTCGGCACTGTCTCGGCGCTGGGCCTTGTTGAAATGAGCCGCAAGCGGACCCGGGAGAGCCTGGAACATTTGCTGTGCCGGAACTGTCCAAGCTGCGAGGGCCGGGGCTTCGTCCGCACGGGCGAGACCATCGTTCATGACCTGCTGCGCGAAGTGCTGAAGCAGTCGCGCCAGTTCCCGGGCCGTGAACTGCTGCTGCTGGCGCATCAGGACGTCATCGAATTGTTGCTCGGTGAGGAGGCCGCGTCACTCACGGATCTTGCTGCGAAGGCAGGCAGCCGGGTGCGGCTGCAGACTGAGGCTCTGTATGAAGTCGAGCAGTTCGACGTTGTCATCACTTGAAGGGGGTTCGGTCCGACTGCGATCACGCGTGGCGGGCTGGCTGGCGGCGGCGCTGCTGGTCGCTGCCGCGATCGGGGTTGCGTACGCTGCAGCCTTGGCTCGCCTGCCCGAGCAGCGAGCGCGTATCGAGGCGCTGCTGGAGCGCGAGACCGGACTCGCGGTGCGCTTCTCGGGAATGTCGCTGCGGCTCGGGTTTTACGGCCCGGAAGCCGAGTTCACCAACCTCACGTTGTCCAGTCCCGAGGATGGCGCGGTGCTGCTGCAGGCGGCATCGTTGCTTGCGAGATTTGAAACCTGGCGGCTGCTGCGCAGTGGGCAATTGCGGCCTGGCCGGGTCGTATTACGCGGTGCGGAAGTGCAGCTGAAGGCTTGGCAGCGGCGGCTACCGCAGCTGCGCGCCGCCGATGACGCGGGTTCGCCTGCAGTCGGCGCATCGCTCGAGTCGCGCGCCCTGGTTACCCTGACGACGCTGTTGCGCAGCCTGCCCGTCGCGCGGCTCGAACTCGAATCGGCGCTGTTGGTCTGGGAGCAGTCGGATGCGGATTCGCCTTCCGTTCGTATCCGCGCACCGCGGGTGCAGTACGCCCGCACCGCGGAAGCCGCGAATCTGGTGGCATCACTGCTGCTGCCGCCGCGCCTCGGTCGATCGCTGTTCGTGGCTGCGAGCCTGCGCGAGGCGCAGATCGGCACGCCTCCCAGCGGCAGCGTCCGCGTTGTGGTGCGTGGCGCGCGGCTGCAAGGCCTGCGTGAGCTGCTGCCGGCGTCGTCGCTGCAGCTGTCCGGCCGCGGCGATGTGCTTGCAACCCTGCGATTTCGTGATGGCCTGATCACCCAGGGCGACGCTTCGCTCAACTTGCGCGAGCTTGAATGGGACGGTTCACCGGGTCGGCGTGGCGCCCTGCCACGGTTGCAGGCCGAAGGGCAGCTGACGCGCCGCGGCAATGCGCTGCAGGTCAGCATCGCAGACCTGCGCGTCGATTCTGACGAGCGCCTGCCATGGAGCGATGGTTCACTGCAGCTGGCGGTGGATCTCGGAACCCATGCCACGCGCCTGCAAGCTGCGGCGCTGCCGGTGCCGGCCCTACTCGCACTGCAATCGCTGGCTGGCAGTTCCGTCCTGCCCCAGATCGAACCCGGTTCGCTGCGCGGTGTATTGCCGCGACTTGAACTCGAGTGGGTCGGGCAACCGCTCGCGACCTTGCCCGGGCGTGTCAGCGCCGCGTTCGAGGATGTAGCCTGGGATCCTGCTGCCGGCGAGTACCGCGTACAGGGACTGGCGGGCACCTTCGACGGCGATCAGGACCGCATCTCGGTGCAGTTCGATAGTCCCGAGGCGCTGATCCTGCGCGGCAGCGGCGCGTCGCAGCGCGAGCTGCCGCTGCTTGGCAAGGGACGCGCGCAGATCATCCGCTCCGATGCTCAGTGGCTATGGATGTCGCAAGCGCTGCGCGCGCGACTCGGTGCCGTCCCGCTGCAGCTCGACGCGGCACTGAGTCTGGCGCCGGGCGCCCCACGTCAATATGTGTTGCGCGCAATACTGGAAGGCGCGACGTCGCTGCAGGCATTGACCGAGCTTGCCTCGTTCTTTGCGCCACGGGGCGAGCTGCAGCGGGAGCCTGACGCGACGCGCTTCGATTTTGGCGGCCGTGCCAGTGCCGCGACCCTGGAGTGGGTCGGCACGCTGCCGCAAGCCGGGCAAGCTGACGACGCAGTGCGCCGGGCGCGTCTCACGCTGCAGGATGCAGCGTTGCGGATCGGTGACGGCTGGCCCTCATTGCAGGATCTGGACGGCGTGCTGCGGCTCGACGGCAAGCGTCTGGAGCTGCAAATCGCAGCGGCGCGAACGGGCGAGCTTGCAATTGCAAGCGGCGATCTGGTGGCGCGCACCGATCCGACGCTTTCGCTCGATCGCGTGCGGCTGGAACTCAGCGGCCAGCTTGCCGATGCGGCAGCCCTGCTCGCGGCAGCGCCGCTGGCGGGAGAGCCGCTGGTCTGGTTGCCACAGGCTGACTCGGTGATCCGCTGGTTGCGCGGCCCTGCCGAGATGACGCTTGACTGGTCAGCCGCCCGCACGGCTCGCGACGCTGCGAACTGGAGCCTGGTCGCAAAGCTCGAGCGTTTCGGTGGCGCTGACGGCCCCTCGCAATGGCGCATCCAGCCTGTGCCCAAGGGTGGGCGCGGGCGCGTGCAGCTGCGCGGCGAAGGACAGGCTGCGGCAAGTGCGTGGGATCCGCTGCTGATCGATGCGCTGGGTCTCGACGCGGCGCAAGCCGTGTCGTGGCGCGCTGAAGCCGAGCAGCTCGGTCGAGGAGCGGTCGCCAATCGCTGGCGAGTGCAGCTCTCGATCGCCGAGCGCGGCAGCGCCAGTATGGAGTGGAACCTCAGCACGCCCGCCGCTCCCGTGCTGCTGCGCGGCGGCTTTCGATTCGGAGCCGGGCGTGCCGAACTGCCGCAGGCCGCTGTGCTGGTATCCGGTAGCGTGCGCGAGCTCGATCTTCTGGCTGCGCTGCGCGGCGCCGCGACTTCAATACTGGCAGCCGAGTCGACGGCGCCCTTGCAGGGCCGGCTTGCCGTCGAGAATCTGCGTTGGGGCGGCGTGGGGCTGGGCGCGCATACCGTGCAGCTGAGCAGGGCGGGCGATGAATTTCGCACCGAGCTGCGTGGCGACGCCATCAGTGGTTCGGTGCGCATCGCTGGGGGGCCGATTGCGGCAGCGCAACAACTACGGGTGCGGCTCGATCAGCTACGTCTACCGCGATCGAGCCTCGACGAGCTGCGCACTGCGGCCTGGTTCGATGCACCGCTGAGTGCGGACGTGCGGATCGCACGTCTGCGAGTGGGCACGACAGAGCTGGGTGTCTGGCAGGGCCTGGTCGATTCAGATTCCGAATCCGTCAGCGCACCGGCGCTGCAGTTCGATGCCACGACCACTCGCGGCACGGCGCAATTGAACTGCCGACGGCAACCGTTGCGATGTGAGCTGCACGCTCGCGCCCGGGGTGCGGACCTCGGCAACGCCCTGGCGCTGGTCGAGCGCGCATTGCCGCTGCGCAGCGAGACGTTCAATGCTGAGCTGCGCTGGATTTGGTCTGCCGGCGCACCCGTGCGCGGCATGGTGACGGCTGCCGCGCAGCGAGTCGCATGGCTGGCGGGCGCGGCGGGCGCCGGTCTCGTCGCACCGGTCGTTGCGGCGCTCGACATTGATCCGCAGCTGCCGCGGACTTCGGCGGCACTGGATCTGAGCGCGTCTTACGACGGCGGTGCGCTCTCGGCCGCCACGCTCAGTTTGCGCAATCCGGAGCAGGAGCTCCGTTTCGTCAGAAGCCCGGGCCCGGACGGTGTCTGGTCTTCGGAAGCGTTACCAGTCGCGACGGCCGCTGCGGTGACGCGCTGATGCGTGTTGCCGCATTGCAGATGACCTCTGGCGCTGACGTCGCCGCGAATCTGCGCGCGGCCGCACAGCTGCTTGGCGAAGCGCGCGAGGGTGGGGCCAGCGTTGCCGTGTTGCCCGAGAACTTTGCGTTCATGGGTCGCGGTGAACGCGCCAAGCTGGCGGTGGCCGAAACGCCGGGCGATGGGCCCGTGCAGCACGAACTGCGGCGCCTCGCACGCGAGCTTGACCTGTGGATCGTCGCGGGCACCCTGGCACTGAAGACCGATCGCGATGATCAGGTTGCCGCCGCGTCGCTGGTGTTCGATGCGGCGGGCAAATGCGTGGCCCGCTATGACAAAATCCACCTTTTCGACGTCGATATACCGGATTCAGCGGAATCGCATCGCGAGTCTGCAAGCGTGCGCGCCGGCAGCAAGGTCGTGGTGGTCGATACGCCTGCCGGTCGGCTCGGGTTGTCGGTCTGCTACGACGTCCGCTTCCCGGAGCTGTATCGTCAGATGAGCCTGCAGGGCGCGCAGTGGTACGCTGTCCCCTCGGCGTTCACGGTGCCGACCGGTCGCGCGCACTGGGAGCTGCTGCTGCGGGCGCGAGCCGTCGAGAACCTCAGCGCAGTGGTGGCCGCCGCGCAGTGGGGCCGGCACGAGAATGGCCGCGAGACCTGGGGAGATTCCCTGATCGTGGATCACTGGGGTGCGGTGCTGGAGCGGCGCCGCAGCGGCGTCGGAGTGGTCGTCGCGGAGCTGAACCTGGCCGAACAGGGTGCCGTACGGCAACGCTTTCCGGCGCTCTCGCATCGCAAACTTGGAAGGGATTCGCATGACTGACTTCAACCGTAGCTCCGCGAGCACTGACGCTCTGGCGATCGCGACCGACGTGCTGCTGCGCCCGGGTGGCATTGAGCTGTCGCACGTCGACAGTGCGCTCGGTGCCCTGCTCGGCTCGTCCGTCGATGCCGCCGACATCTACTTCCAGATGTCGCGCGAGGAGTCCTGGTCGCTCGAGGATGGCATCGTCAAGGATGCGAGCGCGAGCATTGAACAGGGCGTCGGTGTGCGGGCTCTGTCGGGTGAGAAGACCGGCTTCGCCTATTCCGATGAGATCATCCTGCCGGCTCTCGAGGAAGCATCGCGGGCCGCGCGGGCGATCGCGACGTTTGGTGGCGCCCAGTCGGCGCTGCCGCTGGCGCGAACCCACGGGCATCGATTGTATGCGCCGATCGATCCGAGTGGCGCGCTCGCCGAAGAAGAGAAAGTCGCCTGGCTGGAGCGGGTCGATCGCGAGACACGACGCATTGATCCGCGCGTCGTGCAGGTCATGGCGTCGGTTTCGGCAGTCCAGGACATTGTTCTCGTCGCCACCAGCGAAGGGCAACTGGCGGCAGACGTGCGGCCGCTGGTGCGCTTCAATGTCTCCGTGATCGTCGAGCAGGATGGCCGCCGCGAAATGGGTTATGCGGGCGCGGGCGGACGCATCTCGTTGCATGAGCTGATGGTGAAGGAGCGGCCCCTGGCCCTGGGGCGTGAGGCGGTGAGGCAGGCGCTTGTGAATCTCGAAGCGGTGCCGGCGCCGGCCGGCACCATGACCGTGGTGCTCGGTCCAGGCTGGCCCGGCATTCTGCTGCATGAGGCGATCGGTCACGGTCTGGAGGGCGATTTCAACCGCAAGGGCACCTCGGCCTTCGCTGGGCGGATCGGTGAACGGGTGGCTTCCGAGGCCTGCACCGTCGTCGACGATGGCACGTTGTCGGGCCGGCGCGGTTCGCTGAACGTTGACGATGAAGGCACGCCGACCCAGTGCACGACCCTGATCGAGAACGGAGTGCTGAAGGGTTACCTGCAGGACACCCTCAATGCGCGCCTGATGGGCACGCGCTCCACCGGCAACGGACGGCGCGAGTCGTTTGCCCACATGACCCTGCCGCGCATGACCAACACCTATATGCGCGCCGGTCCCTATGCGCCGGAGGAGATCCTAGCTTCAGTCGAACGCGGCATCTATGCCCGCAACTTCGGCGGTGGCCAGGTGGACATCACTTCGGGCAAGTTCGTGTTCTCGGCAAGCGAGGCGTATCTGATCGAGCACGGCCGGCTGGGTGCGCCGATCAAAGGTGCCACGCTGATCGGCAATGGTCCCGATGTGCTGACCCGGGTCGGCATGGTTGGCAACGATCTGCAGCTCGACGATGGTGTCGGCACCTGCGGCAAGGAAGGACAGAGCGTGCCTGTCGGAGTCGGCCAGCCGACGCTGCGGATCGACGGCCTGACGGTAGGAGGTACGGCGGCCTGATTTCCCAGGCGGCGCGCTTCATGCGCGGCTAGCCTGATCGCACCGACGGCGACGTCGCGCTCTGTTCCGGAACGGACGCAATCCGGTCGTCGCTGTAGCGCAGGGAGTGCTTGCCGAGCACGATTTCATCACCGTGATTCAGCGTGTGCCGGCGAATGCGATGCCGGTTCAGATACATCCCGTTCGTGCTGTTGAGGTCTTCGATCACGCACAGGCTCTGGGTCGAGATGATCTGGCAGTGGTGGCGACTGACGAATCGACTGTCGATCTGCAGGTCATTGTCCGTCGTGCGTCCAATGATCGTCCTGCCGGTGCGCAAGGGCAGCTCCAGAATCTGCTTGCCTTCCGTGATCAGATGCAGCCGCCCGACGACCGGCGCCGACGGGTCGTTGGCCATGGGCTGCAGGCCATCGGTGCCGAGCTGGCGCTGGCGAGCGGTCCTGCCCAGATGTTCGCTCCAGTTCAGCTCCTCGACGGCGCTGCTGATGTCCTCGATGCTGACGGTATCCCGATCGGCCGAATAGGCCGCGATCATCGCCGTGTCGCACAGCGTGTTGATCAGGCGCGGCGTGCCGCCGGTGTAGCGATACAGGGCATCGAAAGTATCGGGCGCAAAAATCTCTCGACCGTGTGCCCCGGCGACTTCCAGTCGGTGGCGGATGTACCCTTCCGCATCCTCGCGCGACAGCGCAGTCAGGTGGAATCGCAGGCGCACCCGCTGTGCGAGCTGTACCAGCTCGGGGGCATCGAGTTTGTCGTTGAGTTCGGGCTGACCTGCAAGGATGATGCGCAGCACCTTCTCCTTGGTCGTCTCGACGCCCGACAGCATGCGGACTTCCTCGAGGACCCGTTCCGAAAGATTCTGCGCTTCGTCGACGATCAGCAGCACCTTGCGCTCGGCGGCATGCTGCTCGATCAGGAACTGGTTCAGTGTCGCAAGCAGCTCGGCCTTGCGCATCCGGAACGGCTGGAACCCGAACTGCACAAGTACCGACTGCAGGAACTCGATCGCCGAGACCTGGGTCTGGTTGATCTGCGCGACGACGACATCGTGCTCCAGCTCGCGCAGAAAAGTCTCGATCAGCGTGGTCTTGCCGGAGCCGATCTCGCCGGTGATGACGACAAAGCCGTCCGTGAACCAGATCGTCGATTCCATGTACGCCTTGGCTCTCGAATGGTTTTTCGAGAGAAAAAGAAACTGCGGATCCGGGCTCAGCCGGAACGGCAGTTCCTTGAGCTTGAAGAGCTCGAGGTACATCTGTTGATCTTACTTTAGCCCGCGCCCCGAAACGAAATCCTGACGTCCGGAGCGACAAGATTCAACACTTGTCGCGCCCGCCGGTCGCGCAGCATGGCCGAGGCTTCGACGACCGTACAGTGCCCGAGTTTGCGATTGGGTCGGGCGCGCTTGCCGTAGTCGTGCAGATGCGCTCCCGGAATGGCGAGCAGCGTAGCGGTATCCGGCAGGTTGCCGATCAGGTTGATCATCGCGCAATGTCCGCGGGCTGCCGTCGGCCCCAGCGGCAGGCCGCAGATGGCCCGTAGATGGTTCTCGAACTGGCTCGTCTTCGCACCCTCGATGGTCCAGTGACCGGAGTTGTGTACCCGCGGCGCGGTTTCGTTGGCGATCAGCCGACCGTTTCGGACGAAGAACTCGATGTTCAGTACACCCACGTAGCGAAAGTAATCGAGCATTCGCCGCAGATGTGCGTCCGCGCGGCGTTGCAGGCCGGTCGTGCCGAATGGCGCGCGCGTCAGGCGGAGGATGCCGTCGACATGCACATTGCCGTTCAGCGGATACACAACGACTTCTCCTCGCCGTGCACGCGCGCCGAGGATCGACACCTCGAAATCGAACGGTACCCACTCTTCGTAGAGAGACGGTGCCCCGATGGTCGCGCCTGCGCGATCGACATCGGCGGCGCTGCGCAACACGGCCTGGCCCTTGCCGTCGTAGCCCAGGCGGCGCGTCTTCAGCACGCCAGGCAGTCCGATCCGCTGGATCGCCCTCAGGAGATCTGCCCGCGAATCGACCGCGGCATAGCGCGTGGTCGGAATGCCCAGCCGATCGAACAGCTTTTTTTCCAGCAGTCGGTCCTGCGAGTCCTTGAGGGCGCGCGGCGGCGGTGCGATGCGTGTGGCGCGAGACAGTCCCGCCAGGCTCGATGCCGGTACGTTCTCCCAGTCGAATGTCAGCACCTCGCAGCGCTCGGCGAGACGACGCAGCAAGTTGCGGTCATCGAGAGCGCCGCTGAGGCAGGGTGCAATCTGACCGGCGGGGCTGTCGCGCGCCGGATCGAGAAACAGGAACTCCAGGCCCAGTGGGTAGCCGGCGAGCGCCAGCATACGTCCGAGCTGGCCGCCGCCGACGACGCCGATGGTCATCGAGGCTTAGGCGCGCCTTGACGCGGATCAGGTTGCGCGAGCACCTGTGCGGTCTGACGATCCCGGAACGCCTGCAGCGCACTCGCGAACGAGGGCTGCTGCAGTGCGAGGATCGCTGTGGCCGCGAGCGCGGCGTTGATCGCGCCAGCGGAGCCGATCGCAAACGTGGCCACCGGCACACCGGCCGGCATCTGCACCATCGACAGCAACGAGTCGAGTCCGTTCAAGGCGCGCGACTGCACGGGTACACCCAGCACGGGCACCAGCGTCTTGGCGGCCAGCATTCCAGGCAGGTGTGCCGCACCGCCTGCGCCCGCGATGATCACCTGCAAGCCGCGCCCGGCAGCCGCGGTGGCATAGTCGAACAGTCGATCCGGTGTGCGATGGGCCGAGACGACCTGTACCTCGTGCGGGACACCGAGTTCGTCCAGGGTGGTGGCTGCCGCCTGCAGGGTCTCCCAGTCCGAGCTGGAACCCATCACGACGCCTACAAGAGGTTTCATCGTGAAGATTCTAGCGCGCCGCCAGGGATTCGCGAAGCTGCCTGAACAGGGCGCGCGCCGCCGCGGATCGTTCGGCGCTGCTGCGCGCCGGATCCCGACTGCGCGCGAGCAGCGGTCCCAGCGCGTCGCGCGGCAGCTCCGGAAAGGCAGCGAGCAGCGCGCTGAGCGCGGGTTCGCCTTCTGCAATCAAGCGGTCTCGCCAGGCCTCGATGCGCTGAAACCGTTCGATGTCTTGCGAGGCATCGCGCGCTGTGGCGGCCAGCGCCTCGATGACCGGTTGCAGGTCGATCTGGCGCATCAGTTTGCCGATCAGCTGCCGCTGGCGGGCGAGCCCGCCATGTGTGCGGATCGAGCGTGCGGCGCGGATCGCATCCAGCAACGGTTCGGGGAGATCCAAAGCGGCCACGACTGCATCGGAGAGCGTCACGAGTCGCTCACCCAGCCTCTGAGCATCGTGCGCGGCGCGCTTGCGGCTGCCCTTGCTGGGCGGCTCCGGCTCGGCAAGCGGATCGTCCGGGAAATACGGCATTTGGCGGCGGTTCGGGCGGCTGCGGCGCAATGCTGCGCTGTTACAATGCGCATGATGTCACAAGCTGTCGATGCAACGCGGATTCCCGAGCTTCAGGAAGTGGTTCGCGCGGCCTTGAGCGCTGCGGTCGCGGCGGGTGCTTCAGCCGCCGAAGCCGACGCCAGCCTGCAACAAGGGCTCAGCGCCACCGTGCGGCTGGGCGAGATCGAAACCATCGAGTACCAGCGCGATCGGGGCCTCGGCATCACGGTGTATTTCGGCCACCGCAAGGGTTCGGCCAGCACCGCCGACCTTTCGGCGGCGGCCGTGCTGGAGACGGCGCAGAAGGCCTGCGCGATCGCCCGCTTCACGGCGCTGGACCCTTGCGCTGGACTTGCAGATCCTGCGCTGCTCGCGCGCGATATCCCGCAGCTCGAGCTGGACTATCCCTGGGAGATATCGCCGGACCAGGCGGCGGCACTGGCGCTGCGCTGCGAGTCGGCCGGCCGTGCCGTGGATACCCGGATCAGCAATTCCGAGGGCGGCAGTGTCAGCACCCAGCGCGCGGTGCGCGTGTACGGCAACACGAACGATTTTCTGGCCGGCCATACGAGCTCCAGTCACTCGATCAGCTGCGTGCTGCTCGCGGCGGACCAGCGCGGCATGCAGCGCGACTACTGGTACTCGACCGCCCGCGACCCGCTGGACCTCGACGTTGCTGAGCACATTGGTCAGCGCGCCGGTGAGCGCGCAGTGCGTCGCCTCGGCGCCCGAAGGCTCACGACACGCACGGCCCCCGTGCTGTTCGCGCCGGAGGTGGCGCGTGGACTGTTCGGTCATTTCGTCGCCGCCATGCGCGGCGGCAGCCAGTATCGCAAGGCAAGCTTTCTGCTCGGTGCAGCGGGCCAGCAGGTCTTTCCGGGCTTCGTGCAGCTGCAGGAGCGACCGCATCTGCCGAAGGGTCTGGCCAGCAGTCCGTTCGACGGCGAGGGCGTCGCGACCCGCGATCGCGCCCTGGTCACGGATGGCATCGCACAGGGTTACGTGCTCAGCAGCTATTCGGCGCGCAAACTCGGATTGCAATCCACCGGCAATGCGGGCGGCCTGCACAATCTGTTGGTGGCTCCGAGTCGCGCAGGGCTTGATCAGGCTGGACTGCTGCGCGAGATGGGCACCGGCCTGCTTGTGACCGAGTTGATGGGGCAGGGCGTCAATGGCGTGACCGGCGACTACTCGCGTGGTGCGAGTGGCTTCTGGATCGAGGGCGGCGAACTTGCCTTTCCGGTCGAGGAGGTCACCGTGGCGGGCAATCTGAAGGACATGTTTACGCGTATCGCTGCGATCGGAAATGACATCGACGAACGCAGCGGCATCCGTACCGGTTCAGTGCTGGTCGATGGGCTGACGATCGCCGGCGAGTGAGTCGGCCTCGACCAGATCGCGCAGCGTTCGATTGCCACAACGGTCCCGCCAAGCATGGCTGAGTTCCGCTTCCAGCTGGTCGACGGCTGGCCAGGACATCTCGCGAATCGGCGTGTGGCCGGTGCGCTGGCTGCGCGCCACTTCGAGGATGCTGCGCACCTCGATATGGCCGATATCGCGCGCCGGGCTCAGTTCCCCGAGTTCGGTACGGATCAGCATCCCCGCCGCCTCGAGCGCCGCCACGACCTGCGACACAGCGACCCCGGGTAGTCCCAATTCGCCCGCCAGCGCGTTGCTGCGCCAGCGTTTGCCGCGTGCATGGCTGCGACCGACCAGGTACATGATCCGCAGCGCGAGGTCCTCGCGCTCGACATTCGATAGTCTGAGTTCAACCAGCCCCAGGCGCAGATAGTTCGGGTTCTGCAGGTAGAACGTCAGCTGTGCGCCGACCAGCAGAATCAGCCAGCCGAAGTAAGCCCATAGCAGCGCCGCAACGATGACGGCGAAGCCCGCGTACACGAGCGTCAGTCGCGAGGTGTATACGACGAGCTCAGTGAAGATCCTGCCGACCGTCGCCCACAAAAGTCCTGCCACGACGCCACCGGCAAGCGCGGCGCGCCAGCGCACATGGGTATTCGGCACGAACCGGTACAGGCCCATGAACAGCACGCTGACCATTGCATAGGGTGCGACGGCGCCGAGTGGACCGCTATCGAGCGCCTGATGGGCGAGACTGATGAAGCCGACCAGCAGCAACGGGCCGACGATCAACAACGCAATGTACTCGGTGATTCGCCGGGCGAAGCCGCGCGCACGCTCGACATGCCAGACGTAGTTGAAGCTGTCCTCGACCTTCTGGATCGTTCCGATCAACGTCCACAGCAGCAGCACGAGTCCGACAGATCCTACGATGCCCGTCGATACGTTGTCGGCGAACTCCATGATGCGCGCCGTCAGATCTGTGGCCGATCGACCCAGCGGCCGGAAGAACTCGAAAACGATCGGCTCCAGGTCCCGGTGGGCACCGAACACTTTCAGGATCGCGAAGATGAAGGCCAGCAGCGGCACCAGCGCGAGCATGGTCGTGAACACCAGGCTCATGGCCCGCAGGTTGATCTGCCCGCGCGACAGGTCACGCAGGATCGCATAAGGGTAGCGCAGCAGCCGCAACAGTCGGGCGCTCGGAAGCACGCCCTGTGAAGCGTTGCTCCACAGCCAGCGGTCCAGCAGCGTCCACAGCGGTTCAAGCATGGGACGAACTGTATCCCAGTTAGAATCTGCCCCGATGAAAGGCTCGGGTTTTGCTGAACGCATCGTCTGTCTGACCGAAGAGACGACCGAAACGCTGTACCTGCTCGGTGAGCAGGATCGAATCGTCGGCATCTCGGGCTTTACCGTGCGGCCGCCGCGGGCGCGGCGCGAGAAACCGCGCGTGTCGGCATTCACCTCGGCGAAGATCGACCGGATCGTCGCCTTGCAGCCGGATCTGGTGCTCGGATTCTCGGACCTGCAGGCCGACATTGCCGCCGAGCTCGTACGCCGCGGAATCGAAGTGCATGTCTTCAACCAGCGTAGCGTCGCGGAGATTCTGCGGACAATCCGGATACTGGGCGGCATGATCGGCTGCGAGGCGCGCACCGCCACACTGGTCGAGCGCCTCGAAGCGGGACTGGATTCGATCCGGCTGCGGGCCGCCGCATTCGAGCGCCGGCCGCGAGTCTATTTCGAAGAGTGGGATGAACCGCAGATCTCGGCGATTCGCTGGGTCTCGGAGCTGATCGGCATGGCTGGAGGCGATGACTGCTTTCCGGAACTCGCTGAGAAGTCCCTGGGTCGCGAGCGGATCATTGCTGATCCGCTCGAGGTGCCCCGACGTGCACCCGACATGATTCTCGGTTCCTGGTGCGGCAAGAAGTTTCGACCCGAACGGATACGCGAGCGGCCGGGCTGGTCGAACGTCCCGGCCTTGCGTGCGGGCGAGCTGCACGAGATCAAGTCCTCGATCATCCTGCAGCCAGGTCCCGCAGCGCTGACCGACGGCGTGCAGCGCCTGCACGCGCTGTTCAGCGCGTGGCAGGCCCGGTGAGGCGACGCAGGGCTTCGACGTAGATTTCACTGGTGCGCGCGATCACTGTCGCCGGCAGCCTGGGTCCGGGAGCGCGCTTGTTCCAGTCGAGCGTCTCGAGATGGTCCCGGACGAACTGCTTGTCGAAGGACGGTGGGCTGACGCCGGTGCGGTAGGTGTCGGCAGGCCAGAAGCGCGATGAGTCGGGAGTTAGCGCCTCATCGATCAAGGTCAGTCGGCCAGCAGCATCGATGCCAAATTCGAACTTCGTATCGGCAATGATGATGCCGCGCGCGAGGGCATGCGCCGCGGCGTGTCGGTAAAGCGCCATCGAGACGTCTCGAACCTGCGCAGCGAGTGTGGGACCGATCAGCGACTCCACCGCGGCAAACGCAATGTTCTCGTCGTGTTCACCCGCAGGCGCCTTGCTCGCCGGCGTGAACAACGGTGTCGGCAGCCGCTCGGCCTGCTGCAGGCCACTTGGCAGCGCGATGTCGCAGACCCGGCCCGTTCGCTGGTAGTCCTTCCAGCCGGATCCGATCAGATAGCCACGCACCACGGCTTCGAGCGGCAGTGCCTGCAGGCGTCGCACCAGCAGTGCGCGCCCGGCGATCTGTTCCCGCTCATCGGGCTGAAGACCCAGCGTTGACGGATCAAGACCGGTCAGATGGTTGGGAATGATCGGCCGTGTCGCCGCGAACCAGAACTTCGAGATCTCGGTCAGCACCCAGCCCTTGCGTGGTATCGGATCAGGCAGGACTACATCGAAAGCCGAGAGCCGATCGGTGGTGACGATCAGCATCGTGTCGGCGTCGACCTCGTACAGGTCGCGGACCTTGCCCGAATGCAGGCGGCACAAGCTGCGCAGGCTCGAGGTATGCAGGGGCGGTGGGTCGCGCATGAGGCCGGGTAGTATAGGGACGTGAAGTGGACCGGCAAACTCGTGGGTGGCTTCGTTGGGCTGTTGATCGGCGGGCCGGCGGGCGCGGCCTTTGGGGCACTGGCCGGTCACGTCGTCGACGCCAAGCACGACGCGACCAGCGGCAGCACTCTGGAAGGCGGCGCCGAACGGACGGCAGCCGCATTTTTCCGCCGCACCTTTGAAGTCATGGGCCATGTCGCCAAGGCCGATGGGCGGGTTTCCGAACGCGAAATCAACGCGGCCCGCGCGGTGATGGCGCAGTTCCGGCTCGATCCGATCCAGGTCGCTGCGGCCATCGAGCACTTCACCCGCGGCAAATCTGCGCAGTTCGAGTTGTCCGCAGCAATCATGTCCTTGCGGCGGTCGTGTGCCGGAAGACCGGACCTGCTGCGGATCTTCCTCGAGATCCAGGTGCGCGCCGCCATAGAGGGGACGGATCTGCAAGGCGCTGCGCGCCCGCTGCTGTTGCGGGTCGCCGCGATGCTCGGTGTCTCGCCGCTGGAGTTTGTGCATCTCGAGTCCGCGCTGCGGCAACGCGGCGCTGGCGAGCGTCTGCCAGCCAAGCGGATGTCGATGGAACAGGCCTGCGCGATCCTCGAAGTCGAGGCGACCGCGACCGATGCCGAGATCAGCACAGCCTATCGTCGTCAGCTGTCGCGGCATCACCCGGACAAGCTGAAGGCCAACGGACTACCGGAATCGATGCTGGAGCATGCGAAGCAGCGTACGCAGCAAATCATCGAGGCACACGATGCGATACGCGCCGCGCGTGGAATCCGCTAGGCTGCGAGCTGTGCGGCCCCATCCTTGACCGCCCCATCCGTGACAGACCCATGATACGAACCGTGACGCAGCCGTACTGGATCGCCCCTTCGATTCTTTCCGCCGATTTCGCGCGCCTGGGTGCCGAGGTCGACGCCGTGCTCGCGGCCGGCGCGGATCTGGTTCATTTCGATGTCATGGACAACCACTACGTTCCGAACCTGACGTTCGGACCGATCATCTGCGAGGCCTTGCGTCGGTATGGCATCACTGCGCCGATCGATGTACACCTGATGGTGAAGCCGGTTGATCGGCTGGTCGCAGACTTTGCGAAGGCAGGCGCGACCTTCATCAGCTTTCACCCGGAGGCCAGCGAGCATGTCGACCGTACGATTCAACTGATCCGCGAATCTGGTTGCCGCCCTGGCCTGGTTTTCAATCCAGCGACACCGCTCGATTTGCTCGACTACACGATCGGCAGCCTCGATCTGATTCTGCTGATGTCGGTCAATCCCGGCTTTGGCGGTCAGGCATTCATTCCGACAGCGCTCGACAAACTGCGTGCAGCGCGCCAGCGCATTACGGCGAGCGGCCGCGCGATCCGGCTCGAAATAGACGGTGGCGTCAAGGTCGACAATATTGCGGCGATCGCCGCGGCCGGCGCGGACACGTTCGTGGCAGGCTCGGCCATCTTTGGCAGCGAGGACTACCCGGCGACGATCGCAGCAATGCGCGCGGAGCTGCCACGCCCGTAAACGCTTCGCTTACTTTATTTCTTCGTTTACTTTTCGTCGTCCCAGTCGTCGTCATCGTCGTCCAGCGGTGCAGCTGCGACCGGTTTGCCGACAGCAGCGCCGCTGGGCTTGACCGGCACGATTACAGGGCGAGTCTTGGTCTTCGGCCGCGCGTTGAACACGACGATGGTCTTGCCGGTGGCGCGCAGCAGGCCCTGCTCTTCGAGAACCTTGAGCACCCGGCCTGCCATTTCCCGCGAGCAGCCGACCAGTCGCGACAGTTCCTGACGCGAGACTTTTATCTGCATGCCTTCCGGATGCGTCATCGCGTCGGGTTCGCCGCACAGATCCATGATCGCGTGAGCGACCCGACCGGTGACGTCGACGAAGGCGAGATCCCCGAGCTTCTTGTTGGTGCGATCGAGCCGGGTCGCAAGCTGGGTCGCAAGTTCGAAGATCAGCCCCGGGCTCTCGGCCGCGATCTGCCGGAAACGCGGATAGGTCATTTCGGCCAGTTCGCATTGGCCGCGGGTGCGAACCCAGGCGGTTCGGGTCGGCTCTTCATGGAACAGTCCCATCTCACCGAAGAACTGGCCCTTGTTGAGGTAGGCCAGCACCATTTCGTTGCCTTCCTCGTCCTCGATCATTACTTCGACCGAGCCGGTAATGATGTAGTAGAGGACGTCGGGTAGGTCGCCGGCGTGAATGATCACCGTCTTCGACGGTGCCGTGCGAATGCGGCAGTAGCTCAGAAAGCGATTGATCGCCGGAATGTCGCTGAGCGGCCTTACAGTCTCGTCCACCACGTTACCCCCTGAGGTCTCTGCGCCAGCAGAATTAAGTTGAGTGGCTGCTATTTATACATAAGGCGCAAGCGACGCAACTCGTTTCTCAATCAAATCCAATAACTTGTGAGAGTCATCACACGTGACGTGTGACGCATTGCTGCTTTTGCGGGCCCCGGAAGCTCCGTGCCGCCGGCTGCCAGCGCCTCGCTGCCGTGCTCGATTTCGTCCTGGCGCATCGTTTCGAGAATCTGCCGGCTGCGAGCATCGGTTGCGGGGAGCCGCTCCAGATGGGAGTTCAGATGACCCTCGACCTGACGTTCGGTCTCTGCGACGAATCCCAGGCTCATCCGATCGCCAAGGGCTGCGGTCAGCGCGCCAAGGGTAAAGGATCCTGCGTACCACAGCGGATTCAGCAGGCTGGGCCGCCCGTTCAATTCGCGCAGCCGCTGCTCACACCACGCCAGATGATCGGCTTCCTCGCGAGCGGCACCCAGCAGCAGTTCGCGGGTCGTTTCCGAGCGCGCCATCAGGGCCTGGCCGTGGTAGAGAGCCTGGGCGGCCACTTCACCGGCATGATTGATGCGCATCAGGGCCGCCGAATGCAGTCTTTCGGACTCGGTCAGGGTCTCAGCCGGGCCAGGTGGTGGTGGCGGCAGCGGTCTTTCGGCGCGTGCGGGGGCTAGCACCGCACGCAGGGCGCGGTCCGCAGCGATGATCAGCGGTTCAAGGGGCGTCATTTGGCACATTATAAAGGGGGTCGGCACCGCCTGCGATCTGCCGGTCGCCTGCCCGCCGGGGTTTTTTGCAAACAGTCGGGCGCTTGAGTAAACTCACGCGCCTTTTTGAGGTCGGGCGCCGTCCTCTGCGCGCGCGCCCTCAGGTCTGGAGATTCTTCTAATGAGTACAGTATTTGCCAAGGCCGCGACCGTACGCGGCGACTGGTTCGTGATCGACGCTGACGGCAAGACGCTTGGCCGTCTGTCGTCGCAGATCGCGATGCGCCTGAAGGGCAAGCACAAGGCCGACTACAGTCCGCATGTCGACATGGGTGACCACATCGTCGTCGTCAATGCCGAGAAGATTCATGTCACTGGGCGCAAGCTGTCGGACAAGATCTACTACCACCACACGGGCGCGATCGGCGGCATCAAGTCCATCGCGCTCGACAAGCTGCTTGAGAAGGCTCCGAAGCGCGTGATCGAGATTGCGGTCAAGGGCATGCTCCCGAAGACCACGCTCGGCAGAAAAATGTTCCGCAAGCTCCATGTCTATGCAGGTGCCGCGCATCCGCACAGTGCCCAGCAGCCCCAATCGCTTACCGTATAGGAATTCAAGATGCCAGCAACCCATTACGGCACGGGCCGACGCAAGACCGCCGCTGCGCGAGTGTTCCTGCGTTCCGGAACCGGCAAGATCACGGTCAACGAACGGCCACTCGACGAATTCTTCGGCCGCGAGACCGGACGCATGATCGTTCGCCAGCCGCTCGAGCTCGTGCAGATGGAAGGTCGTTTCGACGTCGAGGCTACCGTCTCGGGCGGCGGCATCACCGGCCAGGCGGGTGCCATTCGCCACGGCATCACCCGCGCACTGATGGAATACGATGAGACGCTGCGCAAGGCGCTGCGAAGCGCGGGCTTCGTGACTCGTGATGCCCGTGAGGTTGAGCGCAAGAAGGTCGGCCGGCGCAAGGCGCGTCGCGGTCCGCAGTACTCGAAGCGCTGATCCGCTGGTCGCGCGACCTCACCCACTTTTGGGGGATCGTCTAGCGGTAGGACAACGGACTCTGACTCCGTTTACCTAGGTTCGAATCCTAGTCCCCCAGCCACTGACCAGAAGGCCCGCCGCAAGGCGGGCTTTCTGCTTTACAGCCTTCGCACTCCGTCGCGACCGCCGATCAGTAGCAGATCAGCAGGCCGTCGCGCAAACAGTCCGACCGTCACGACGCCCGCTATCTGGTTCAGCTCCCGTTCCAACGTGAGCGGGTCGACGATGGCGCCGGCATGCAGGTCCAGGATCTGGTTACCGTTGTCGGTTAAGACACCCTCCCGCCAGACCGGCTGGATGCCGCGGGCAACGATTTCGCGAGCCACGTACGAACGCGCCATGGGCACCACCTCGACGGGCAATGGAAAGCGACCCAGCACGTCGACGAGTTTGGATTCGTCGAGGATGCAGACGAAGCGGCGCGACGCCGCGGCAACGATCTTTTCGCGCGTCAGCGCGGCCCCGCCTCCCTTGATCAGCATCCGGTGGGCAGTCGCTTCGTCCGCACCATCGATATAGATCGGCAGTTCGCCGGTGTCGTTGAGCTGCATGACTTCGATGCCGAGAGCCTGCAGCCGGGTCGTCGAGGCGTCGGAGCTCGAGACTGCACCGCGTATCCGATGCCGCTTCCCGCCCAGTGCATCGATGAAGAAGTTGACCGTGGAGCCGGTGCCGACACCGATGATCATGTCGTCTTCGATCAGCTCGAGTGCCGCTTCAGCGGCGCTGCGTTTGAAAGCGTCAGCCTGGGTCATGTCTGTCTCCTCAAAAGAAAACGCCCGCTTGCGCGGGCGTTTTCAGTTCTTCGAAAGAGAGCCTACTTCTTCTTAGCGGCTTTCTTCTTAGCTTTAGCTTTCGCTTTCTTCTTGGCCTTTGCCATGTGTATCTCCAGTTACGGGTTAGTCCGAGGGCGAGTATATACACGCGAATGTAAAAAACAAGCGACCGCGTTTTGCGAAAGCAGAAGTGCATCACAGCCGTTCATGTCGGCTATGTCGCAAGTCCAACGATGAACTTCCAGTGCGCGAGCTCCACTGGTGTCACTGAGAGGCGATTGCCGGCACGCAGTATCAGCATTCCCGCGAGTCGCTTCGCCGCATGACTGCGCAGCTCGTCGAGCGAAATCACTCGGGAAAATCGCTGCGAAAGCTTCACATCGACCATGAACCAGCGCGGCGCATCGCGATCACTCTTCGGATCGTGATGCAGATGCGTTGGATCGAAGGCAGTGGGGTCGGGATAGCCGGCGCGGGCGATCTCGACCGTCCCGACGATGCCGGGCTCGTCGCAGCTGGAGTGGTAGAAGAAAGCCAGGTCATCTTTCTGCATGTCGTCGCGCAGCATGTTCCGCGCCTGGTAGTTGCGGACCCCGTCCCAGCTGGTGGTACGCCGCGGCGCGGCAGCGAGATCATCGATGCTGAACGTCGAGGGCTCGGACTTCATCAGCCAGTACTTCACGGCAGGCTCCTCCCAAACCAGCGAATGCCGGACTCAGTGATGACCGCATCGAGCCTGACGTCCCAGCGTTCGATCGGCAAAGGTTCGGATTGCTGGACGTCGAACGCGAGTCCGACGAGCAGCGGTCCGCGCCAGTGGCTGCGGCGTCGTCGGAACTGCAGTGCACGGTCATAGTGGCCGCCGCCCATGCCGAGTCGGTTGCCGCTGGCGTCGAACGCAACCAGCGGTAGCAGGATCAGCGTCATCCAGGCTGCCGCAATTCGATCGCAACGGCCGGGCTCGGGAATTCCGAATCGATTGCGGCGCAGTGGTGCTTGCAGACGGCCGAAGGACATCGTGCCAAACGCGCCACCGAGGCGCGGCAGATACAAGCGTGCGCCTCGACGCCGCGCGGCTGCGGCCAAGGCGCCAGTCGGGAACTCTTCGCCGGTCGGCGCATAGAGGGCCATCCGGGTACCGGGACGTAACATGCGCAGCGAATTCAAGTGTCGCGCGGCGGCAACGGCCGCGCGGGTTCGGTCAGCGGTCGGGATCGCGCGACGCGCCATCCGGAAGTGTCGCCGCAGGGCGGCTCGCGACCCCTGTGGGTCGCGGCTGGAAGAAGAGTGCGTCACCCGCAGATGCCGGTGGGGACCATTGCTCTCGACCGAGCAACAAGTGGGGCTAGCTGCGTCAGGTAAGGCTTTCCGCTCAGGGCGGACTTGCACAGTGCTGACAGCAAACCATATTGCCCCATGGGTGTTTAAATTAGGGTCGAGAGGTAACCCGATCCTCTGTCGAACACCACAGGCGACGCAGCCTGACTTTAACACCCGCGCGTCGCAGTACAAGTACCCTACAGCTCGAGTTGCTGGCCCTTTGACAGCGCAGTGTCGACCCGTTCACGCATCGCGAGCACGCGACCCGTGAACTCCTCGTCGACACGCCGTTCGACGGTCTTCAAGCCCAGCAGTTCATGCGTCAGGTTCAGCGCGGCGATCACGGCAATCCGGTCGAGGCCAATGATCTTGCCGGAGTCGCGGACCTCGCGCATCTTGGCATTGAGCAGCTCGGCGGAGTCCAGCAGGGCGGCTCGCTCGCTGGGGGGGCAGGCGATCACGTATTCCTTCTCCAGCAGGCGCACCGTTACGCGAGTGACCTCGCCGGTCTTGGCGGCGCTCATGTGCCGTGCTCGAGCATCTTCAGCCGGCCGATCATGGCCTCGACGCGGGTGCGGACCTGCTCGTTTTTCTGCATCAATGACGAACGCTCGCCGGACAGGGCGTCCTGCCGTTGCCGCAGGGCGTGATTCTCTTCGCGCAGCTGACGCAACAGGCCGATCAGTTCATCGACCTGTCGTTCGAGGCGCTTGAGTTCAATTTCGAAGTTGTTCTTGTTGGTATCGGCCATGCGAAAAATATAGTGGGATGCGCCTCGGAGGGCAATCAAAAACCGTCTGTCAGGCATAATCGAGCCATGTCCGCTGTTTCGCATGCAGGCCTGCAGGGCACACTCGATGTTTCCCGCGCCCTGACCGACGCGCCGGAGGCGCACGGCACGCTCGCGGGCGCGCTGTGTGCAGCCCACGATTATTCACTGGACGACTGGCTCGCAGAGTTGTATGCGGACGGGCGCGCGGACAATCAGGCGCGCGCGGCGCTGTTCGAGGTGTTCGAAGCAACCCGGGCCGCACTCGCATCGGATCAGATGAGCTTCGCACCGCTGCTGCCCGACGACGAGTTGCCCGTCGAGCAGCGCACCCAGGCGCTGGGTCAATGGTGCCAGGGATTTCTGTATGGCCTTGGCAGCAGCCGCATTCCGGATCCAGACGCCCTGCCTGATAGCATCGCCGAAGTCGTCCGCGACCTAGCGGCCATTGTGCATGTTGGCGTGGATCCGGCTGAAACTGCCGAGAGCAACGAGTCCGCCTACATGGAGCTTGCCGAGTTCGTGCGAGTCGGCGCACAACTGCTGTTCGATGAGCTGCAACCCTGGCGCGGGCCGGTTGCTGCTGATCGGGATTCTTCGGCGCTGCACTGAGGCGTTCAGCCATTGCCTAAACCGAAACGTATCCGCCAGATTGCCCGCGAGGAATTCGCGAAACGTCGCCGCCAGCTGATGCGCATCATGGGACGCGATTCGATCGCTATCCTGCCGGCGGCCGTGCCCAAGCTGCGCAACAACGATGTCGAATACGCCTTCCGGCAGGACAGCGATTTTCTGTACCTGTCCGGCTTTCCGGAACCCGAGGCGGTGGCGGTGCTGGTCCCCGGACGGCCGGAGGGCGAGTACCTGCTGTTCGTGCGGCCGCGTGACCCTGCACGCGAAACCTGGGATGGGCGTCGGGCGGGTCCCGCGGGTGCCTGCCGCGACTTCGACGCCAACGAGGCGTTCCCGATTGGCGACCTCGATGAACTGCTGCCCGGGCTGCTCCGCAACTGCGAGCGAGTCTTCTACACGGTGGGCGTCAACCGTGACTTCGACCAGCGCGTGCTCGGCTGGGTCAATGGCCTTCGGACCCAGGCGCGCAATGGCGGACATCCACCCCATGAGCTGGTCGCCCTGGAGCATTTCCTGCACGACATGCGGCTCTACAAGAGCCGCGCCGAACTGCAACTGATGCAGCAGGCGGCCGAGATCGGCGCGCGCGCACACGTGCGCGCGATGCAGCGTTGCCGCGCCGGCATGTTCGAGTACGAGATCATGGCTGAGCTGCTGCATGAGTTCCGGCGTGAGAATGCCGATACGTCCTACCACCCGATCGTTGCCGGCGGCGCCAACGCCTGCGTGCTGCACTATCATGAGAACAACGAGGTATTACGCGACGGCGATCTGCTGCTGATCGATGCAGGCTGTGAGATCGAAGGCTATGCCTCGGATATCACGCGAACCTTTCCCGTGGGCGGACGCTACTCGCCCGAGCAGCTGGCGATCTATGAGATCGTGCTGGAGGCCAATCTGGCAGCAACCGAGAAGGTCCGGCCTGGCAATCACTGGAACGAGCCGCACGACGCGGCCGTGCAGGTGCTGACAGCGGGCCTGGTGCGCGTCGGCCTGTTGAAGGGGCGCGTTCCCACATTGATCAAGTCGCAGGCCTATCGGCAGTTCTATATGCATCGGACCGGTCATTGGCTGGGGCTCGATGTCCACGATGTCGGCGACTACAAAGTTGGCGATGCCTGGCGCGAGCTCGAACCCGGCATGGTGCTGACGATCGAACCGGGGCTGTACATCGCCCCCGGGTCCAAGAAGGTGCCGAAGGCGTTTCAGGGGATTGGCGTTCGGATCGAGGACGACGTCGCGGTGGGGCGTGACGGCCCGATCGTGTTGTCCGCACGGGTTCCGAAGCTGCCCCAGGAAATCGAACAACTGATGGCGCAGGTCTGACCGTCGTGCAGGGCCCGCAGACAGAGGTCGATCTTGCGATCGTGGGCGGCGGCATGGTCGGCGCGAGCCTCGCGGTCGCGCTGGGCGGCACGGCGCTGCGCGTTGCCTTGATCGAAGCGGCTGATCCGGCGGCTTCCAGTCAACCGAGCTTTGATGATCGGACCACGGCGCTCGGCAACAGCAGCCGCAGCATCCTCGAGTCGCTCGGTCTGTGGGCGCGGATCGCGCCGGAGGCGGCTCCGATTCGTACGATTCACGTTTCAGACGCCGGCAGATTCGGAGTGGCTCGCCTGGTTGCCGCGAATCAGGGTCTCGAGGCATTCGGCTACGTCGCCAGCAATCGCGTCATCGGCGCGGCACTGCGCGAGGCGCTGAAGCTGCAGGGCAATCTGCAGTTGTTGATGCCAGCGGTGGCGGGCGAAATTCGCGTTGATTCCGTGGGCGTCGAGATCGACTACGCGTATCGAGCAGATGCGGAGCAACGCAGGCGGCTGCGGGCGCGGCTGGTCATCGCCGCTGATGGCGCCGGTTCCAGTTTGCGCGCGCAGCTCGGCCTCGGCGCTGCAGTCGTTGATTACGGCCAGACTGCCGTCATCGCCAATCTTGGTGCCGATCAACCCGCTTCGGGCACTGCGTTCGAACGCTTCACTGAGTCAGGACCCATCGCATTGCTGCCGTTGTTCGATGGCAGCTATGGTGTCGTGTGGGCGATGCAGCCTGCACTCGCCGAGCAAGCGCTGTCGTGGGAGCAACCGCGTTTCCTGGCGAGTCTTCAACAGGCGTTTGGCTGGCGTGCGGGCCGGTTCACGCGCGTCGGTCGTCGCAGCGCGTATCCGTTGGCGCTGACACGTGCCGAAGCGGTGCACGCACCGCGCGCCTTGCTGATCGGCAATGCCGCGCAGGCGTTGCATCCTGTCGCCGGCCAGGGATTCAATCTTGGCTTGCGCGATGCGGCGGTGCTGGCCGAGACCCTGGCGCAGTCGATGGGGACGGATGGCGACATTGGTTCCGAAGCGGTGCTGGTCCGCTTCGCGGCCGCGCGCGCGGCGGACCGGCGCGGCGTCACGCAGTTCACCGACTCGCTGGTCCGGCTGTTTGGTGATAGCCGACCCGGCGTCGCGACGCTTCGCAACCTCGGTCTGCTCGCCTTTGACCTGGCTCCACCGGTCAAGGCGGCACTGTCGCGCGTCAGCTGGGGATTCGCCGGTCGTGCCTCGCGCCTGGCGCGGGGCCTGTCGATCGCGGACTGATGGCAAGGTGAGCGCCGCCGCCGAGCCATTCGATATCGCGATCGTCGGCGGCGGACCGGTCGGCGCGGCGTTAGGCTGTCTGCTTGCGAGCGGCGCTCATCCGCGCCGGATCGCAATCCTGGATCGGCAGCTTCCGGCTGCCGCCGACGCGGCGGTGTTCGCGACCGCCGATGCGGCGCTGCGGGTCTCGGCACTGTCGCGTGCCAGTGAGCGGATCCTGGACAGCGCCGGTGCCTGGCCTGCGATTGCGGCCTCTCGCATCTGTCCGTACGAGTACATGCACGTCTGGGCTGGTGCTGCGGCGCCGCGTGGCGACGCTGCGCTTCGGTTCGATGCAGCCGAACTCGGCGAACCGAACCTCGGCGTGATCGTTGCCAACGAGGTGCTGCAGCTCGCTTTGCTCGATGCATTTCGCGCACGCGACGGCAGCCTGATCGACGCCAGCGTTCAGAGTCTGTGTTTCGAGGACCGCGGCGTCGTCATCGGCACCTCGAGGGGGTCGCTGCGCGCGCGCTTGCTGGTCGGTGCGGATGGCGCGCGCTCAGCGGTGCGGGCGCTGGCCGGCATGCCGGCAGAGCAGGGCGATTATGGCCAGTCCGCCGTTGTGGCCCAGGTCCGAAGCGAGCGTGGGCACGAGCGCACGGCCTGGCAACGCTTTCTTGGCCACGGCACGCTGGCTTTGCTGCCGCGACTCGACGGCGCGATTTCAATCGTATGGTCGGTGACAACGCCCGAGGCGCAGCGCCTGGCCGCGCTTGCGCCGGCCGAGTTCAACGCCGAACTGACGCAAGCCAGCGCGGCCGTGCTCGGCGCGCTGACGCTCGCCAGTGACCGGCAGGTATTTCCATTGCGTAGATTGTCCGCCGACGACTATGCCGTCGAGCGCTGCGTGTTGATCGGCGATGCGGCCCATGTCGTGCATCCGCTCGCCGGGCAGGGCGTGAACCTCGGTTTGATGGACGCAGCCGTGCTTGCAGAGCTGCTCGACACCGCCGCTGCCGAGCATGAGGATCCGGGTGCCATCAGGGTGTTGCGCCGCTTCGAGCGGGCGCGCCGAGCGGACAACGAGCGCATGATGACCGCGATCGACGCCTTCAACCGTTTCCTGTCTTTCGGTGATCCGCGGCTGCTCGGCCTGGCGCAGCGCGGACTGCGGCAGCTGAACCGCGTCGAGTTCATCAAGCGCCTGTTTGCCGAGCAGGCGCTCGGAACGTCGGGCAGATTGCCGCGCGTAGCGCTCAGCTGAGTTCGATCCGATCGACCTTCGCAGCGCAGATGAAATCGTTGTCGGACAGGCCACCAATGGCGTGGGTCGTGAACACGACGCGGCAGTAGTTGTAGCCGACCTCCAGGTCCGGGTGATGGTCCTCGATGTTGGCGACATGCGCGAGCACGTTGACGAAACTCATCGTCCGGTAGAAGTCCTTGAACGTAAACTCGCGCTTGAGGCTCTTGCCGTCGTCCGCCAGCTGCCAGTTCTGCGCCAGGCGCGCCAGATAGCGCTCAGATTCGCCGCGGGTCAGCGGTGCCACACCGCCTTCACAGGGCACACACTTGCGGTCGCCGAGTGCGGCGTTCGTGTCGGTCATGGGTTTTGCCTCCGTGGGTAGCGGCGTTCGATGTAGCGTTCGACCAGTTCCTGGAACTCTGCGGCAATTCTTTCGCCCTTCAGTGTGACGGTCTTCGCGCCATCCTCGTAGACCGGCGCGACCGGTCGCTCGCCGGTGCCCGGCAGGCTGATACCAATGCTGGCGTGTTTGCTCTCGCCCGGGCCATTGACGACGCAGCCCATGACCGCGACGGTCATCTCTTCGACGCCGGTGTACTCGCGGCGCCAATCGGGCATCCGGTGGCGGATGTGCGACTGGATCGACTGCGCGAGTTCCTGGAAATATGTGCTGGTCGTGCGGCCACAACCCGGGCAGGCGATGACCATCGGCGTGAAGGATCGCAGCCCCATCGTCTGCAGGATCTCCTGTGCCACGATGACTTCCAGCGTGCGGTCGCCATTCGGCTCCGGCGTCAGCGAGACGCGAATGGTGTCGCCGATGCCCAGTTGCAACAGCACGCCGATACCGGCAGTCGACGCGACGATGCCCTTGCTGCCCATGCCGGCTTCGGTCAGGCCGAGATGCAGCGGATAGTCGCAGCGCGCGGCAAGGTCGGTGTAGATCGCGATCAGGTCCTGCACGCCTGACACCTTGGCCGACAGCACGATCCGATCGTGCGGCAGGCCGAGTTCCTCGGCGCGGCTCGCACTCTGCAGGCAGGACTCAACCACCGCTGCGCGCATGATTTCATTCGCGCTGCGCGGGTTCGGCGCCGAGTTGTTCTCGTCCATCATGCGCGTCAGCAGGTCCGAGTCGAGGCTGCCCCAGTTCACGCCGATCCGCACCGGCCGGTCATAGTGACAGGCGGCCTCGATCATCGCGGCGAACTGGGGATCGCGCTTGCTGCCGCGGCCGACATTGCCCGGATTGATCCGATACTTGGCGAGTGCCTCGGCACAGGCGGGGTGCTCCTTCAGCAGCTTGTGGCCGTTGAAATGGAAGTCCCCGACCAGCGGCACGCGCACGCCGGTGGCCGCCAGCCGATCGCGGATATGTGGCACCGCCGCGGCGGCTTCATCCGAATTCACCGTAACGCGGACGATCTCCGAGCCGGCCTTCGCGAGCGCCCGGACCTGGGCGACAGTACCTGCAATATCAGCCGTATCGGTGTTGGTCATCGATTGCACGACGATGGGTGCGTCGCCGCCCACCCGCACCGACCCGACCGCAACCTGGGTGCTATGTCGTCTCATGCCAAGGATTGTACCGGGCGCGGCGTTGCGGCGCGCCGGTGCTAGTCGGCGCTAGTCGGCGCTGGGCGGCGCTGGTAAGATGGCCGCGCTCGCTGCGACAGTCCTGTCGGAGAGTTCCCGGACAGCCGGGACGCCGAAGGCGCAAGTTCCGCCCGGAAACGCTCAGGCACCAGGAACGGCAGGATCATTGCGAGCTCTGGAGAGTGGCCGTTGCGCAAGCAGTGACCGGCCCACCGAAGGGGAGCGGTCTCGCCGTGGCGAAGACCCGATCTCTCAGGTTCACGGACAGAGGGGCGGCGAGGGTGTTCAACCCTCGTCGTGATGCTTTTTGTCCGCCTGATTCGTCAGGCCTGAACGAGGTCGAAGATGGGACGCCGCACGCCGCTCTATAACCTGCACCTCGAATTGGGCGCGCGCCTGGTCGACTTCGGCGGCTGGGACATGCCTGTCCAGTACAGCTCGCAACTCGAAGAGCATCGCGCAGTCCGTTCCTCTGCCGGGCTGTTCGACGTCTCACACATGTGCGTCATCGACGTGCGCGGCAGTGGCGCGCGCGCTTACCTCAAGTGGCTGCTGGCCAACGACGTCGACAAGCTGCGCATGCCCGGCAAGGCGCTCTACAGCTGCATGCTGAACGAGCGCGGCGGGATCATTGACGATCTGATCGTCACTTTCGTGCACGAAACCTGGTTCCGGATCGTCGTCAATGCCGGCACCCGTGATGGCGACCTGGCGTGGATGCGCGAGCAGGCGCATGGCCGCGAGGTCGAGATCGTCGAGCGTGCGGACCTCGCGATGATCGCAGCGCAAGGACCACGCGCGCGGGCGCTGGTTGCGGATCTGCTGCCGGAGCGTGAACGGGACGCGACGCTGGCGCTCGAGCCGTTCTACGGTCGCGCAGTGGGGGACTGGTTCGTCTCGCGCACCGGCTACACCGGCGAGGATGGCTTCGAGATCATGTTGCCGGCTGACGCAGCCGAGGACGCGTGGCGCAAACTCAATACAGCCGGGGCGATGTCCTGTGGCCTCGGCGCGCGCGATACGTTGCGGCTCGAAGCCGGCATGAATCTTTACGGCAACGACATGGATGAAAACCTGACGCCACTTGAATCAGGCCTCGCATGGACGGTTGCGATGGAGCCTGCGACCCGCGATTTCGTCGGTCGAGAGGCGCTGCAGGCCCTCAAGACCGCGGGGGTACCACGTAAGTTCGTCGGCCTGCTGCTGGAGGCTCGCGGTGTGCTGCGCGCGCACCAGCGGCTTGTCATCGCCGAGGTCGGCGAGGGCGAGGTCACGAGTGGCACGTTCTCGCCAACGCTGGAAAGATCGATCGGCTTCGCGCGCGTGCCACGCGCGACGGCCGGACAGGTGCAAGTCGATATTCGCGGCAAGCTGCTCGACGCCCGCGTCGTGAAGCTGCCATTCGTCCGCAACGGACGCATTCTGATTCAACTCTAGGAAACCGACATGAGCCAAGTCCAGGACGATCGCCGCTATACGCGCACGCATGAGTGGGTCAAGCCGCTCGCGGACGGCCGTCTCGAAATCGGGATTACCGATCACGCCCAACACGCTCTGGGCGATCTCGTCTTCGTCGAGGTGCCGGAGGCTGGCCGCACGCTGGCCGCCGGGGAAGCCTGTGCCGTGGTCGAGTCCGTGAAAGCGGCCTCAGACGTCTACAGCCCGATCGGCGGCAACGTGCTCGAAGGCAATCCTTTGCTGGCGGCGACGCCTGAGCTGATCAACCAGGATTGCTACGGCGGGGGCTGGATCCTGCGGCTTCAGCCGACCGCCTCAACCGATCTGGGAACCTTGCTTGATCCGGCCGCCTATACCGCGCTGCTCGCCGCCGAGGGAGACTGACCATGCCGTTCGTACCGCACACGCCTGAAGATGTCGAGGCGATGCTCGCGACGATCGGCGCCGCGTCGATCGATGAACTTTTCGACGAGATCCCGCCCGAGCTCATGATCAGCGCGCTCGAGCGCGTACCCGTCGCTCTCAATGAAATGGAAATCGGCCGCCTGATGAGCGAGCGGGCGAAGATCGATGGTCTGCCGCTGAGCTTTCTTGGCGCGGGCGCGTACGAGCACCATATCCCTGCGGCGGTCTGGGCACTGACGACTCGCGGCGAGTTCTACAGCGCCTACACGCCCTACCAGGCCGAGGCCAGCCAGGGCACTTTGCAGCTGATCTACGAATTCCAGACGATGATCGCGAGCCTGACGGGCATGGAGGTTTCGAACGCATCGCTGTACGAAGGCGGCTCGGCGGTGGCCGAGGCCGCGTTGATGGCGGCGCGGGCGCATCGGCGCTCGAAGTCCATGCGCGTGCTGGTACCGACCACCGTGCATCCGCACTATTTGAAGGTCGCGGTCGCGACCGCCGGCAACCAGGGCATGCGCTTCGAGACGGTGCCGTATCTGCGCGCCAGCGGCACGATCGACCACGACGCGCTACGCGGCCGCGGCGGCGAGGACATTACGGCACTCGTGATCCAGCAGCCGAACTTCTTTGGTGCCTTCGAAGACGTCGATGCCCTGACCGACTGGGCGCACGCACAGGGCATGTTCGTGATCGCGGTCGTCAATCCGACCTCGCTCGCAATCATCAAGCCGCCGGGCGAGTGGGGCGCCAGGGGTGCGGACATCGTCGTTGGCGACGGGCAACCGCTGGGCGTGCCGTTGTCTTCGGGCGGTCCGTACTTCGGCTTCATGACCACGCGCAGCGAGTACGTGCGCTCGATGCCGGGGCGGATCGTGGGCCGGACTGTCGACCTCGACGGCCGTCCCGGATTCACGCTGACCCTGCAGGCGCGCGAGCAACACATCCGCCGCGGCAAGGCCACCTCCAACATCTGCACCAATCAGGGCCTGCTGATGACAGCGGCAACCATCTATATGTCACTGCTCGGACCGGTCGGGCTCGCGAAAGTCGCCGAAGTGTCGCGGCAACGGACCGCCGAACTCGTCGCCGCAGCGACCCGGATCAAGGGCGTGCGGCGTGCCTTCAACGGGCTGCATTTCCACGAGGACGTGCTGCTGCTCGACCGGCCGGCTGGCGCTGTGCTCGCCCGGCTCGCGGAGCAGGGCATCCATGGTGGCTTCGATCTGGCCGAGCACCATCCTGAGCTCGGGCCCGCGATCCTGGTCTGTGCGACCGAAACCAAGACCCGCGCGGATGTCGCGCGCTATGTCCAGTCGCTTGGCGAAGCAATGCGCGCCGCGCGCGCCGCCTGAGTGGCGACTTTCAACGAGGCTTTCCGATGAGCAAGGCACCTGAGAAACTGATCTTCGAGTACTCGCGTCCCGGTCGCGGCGCCACCGGCCAGTGGCCTTCCGCCGATGCCGGTGAAGGCGGCATTGCAGCACCGCCGCTGCCTGCCAGATTGACCCGCCAAAGGCAACCCTTGCTGCCTGAAGTCAGCGAGCTGGAGACCGTCCGGCACTTTACCCGCTTGTCGCAGCTGAACTTTTCGATCGACACGCACTTCTACCCGCTCGGCTCCTGCACGATGAAGTACAACCCGAAGGCCTGCAACCAGTACGCGATGCTGCCGGAGTTTCTGGCGCGGCATCCGCTGGCACCGGAATCGCACGGCCAGGGATTCCTGTCCTGCATGTACGAGCTGCAGGAGATGCTCAAGGAAGTCACCGGCATGCGCGGCGTGTCGCTGAACCCGATGGCGGGCGCGCACGGTGAGTTTGCCGGCGTGGCGATGATCCGCGCCTACCACCGCGCGCGCGGTGATCTGGCGCGTAACGAGATCATCGTCCCGGAAGCTGCGCACGGCACGAACCCCGCCACCGCCACCATGTGCGGCTGTGTGGTGCGGGAAATTCCTGTCGACGCCGAAGGTGACGTCGATCTCGAGGCGCTCAAGGCGGCGGTCGGCCCGAATACGGCCGGGATCATGCTGACCAATCCGTCGACGCTTGGCGTGTTCGAACGGAAGATCCAGGAGGTTGCGAAGATCGTGCATGCGGCCGGCGGCCTGCTGTACTACGACGGTGCAAATCTGAATGCCATTCTGGGCAAGGTGCGTCCCGGCGATATGGGTTTCGACGTCATTCACATGAACCTGCACAAGACGTTCTCGACCCCGCACGGCGGCGGCGGGCCGGGCGCCGGGGCGGTCGGTGTCAGCGAGCGACTGCTGCCGTTCCTGCCCATTCCGATTGTCGGCCGCGAGGGCGATCGCTACCGCTGGCTCAGCGAACGCGACCTGCCGCAGTCCATCGGTCGATTGTCGGCGTTCATGGGCAATGCGGGCGTGCTGCTGCGCGCCTACATCTACATGCGGATGCTGGGTCGCGACGGCATGAGTCGGGTCGGAGAGTTTGCAACCCTGAATGCCAACTACGTCATGGCGCGGCTGAAGGCAGCGGGCTTCGATGCCGCGTACAAGAACCGGCGCGCGAGCCACGAGTTCATCATCACGATGAAGCGGCAGGCGCGCGAATTGAATGTGACCGCGATGGATGTCGCAAAGCGCCTGCTCGATTACGGATTTCATGCACCGACGACGTATTTCCCGCTGCTGGTGCCGGAGTGCCTGCTGATCGAGCCGACCGAGACCGAGAGCAAGGAAACCCTCGACGGCTTTGTGGACGCGATGATCGCGATCCTGGGCGAAGCGCAGACGGACGCGGCCCTGCTCAAGGGCGCCCCATATACGATGCCGGTGCGCAGGCTGGATGATGTACGGGCAGCAAAACAGCTCGACCTGACTTGGAAACCCGCGGCTGCCTGACGCACGCTAGACTGCGACGGGTGAACATCACGGATCGAGAGAAGCCGCAGGGGCTCACGCGCATCCTGCGCGCCTGCGGCAACAGCTACAAAGGACTGATCGGCGCATACCGTGAGGAAGCAGCCTTCCGTCAGGAACTGGCGCTGGCAGTGGTTGTCGTACCACTGGGTCTGTGGCTGGGGCGGAACGGCGTTGAGCGGGCGCTGTTGATCAGTCCCATGATCCTGATTCTGATCGTCGAGCTGCTCAACAGCGCGATCGAGGCTACGGTGGACCGGATCGGCTTGGAGCGGCACCAGCTCTCGGGTCTCGCCAAGGACATCGGCTCCTTCGCGGTCATGCTGTCGTTCGTGCTGCTGGTAGTCGTATGGCTGCTGGTGCTGCTCGATCGCTAGCAATTTTTCTGGAGGCGTAATGACAGCACTGATTTGTGGTTCCGTGGCCTACGACGTCGTAATGATGTTCGACGGGCGATTCAAGGACCATATCCTGCCGGATCGTATCCATATGCTGAACGTGGCATTCCTGGTGCCGGCGCTGCGCCGAAATTTCGGCGGCTGCGCCGGCAACATTGGCTACAACCTGAAGCTGCTCGGCGGGGCGGGGCGCATCATGGCGACGGTGGGCACGGACTTTGGCCCGTACCGTGCCTGGTTGCGCGATTGTGGCCTTGCGACCGACTACATTCGCGAGCTGCCGAGCGAGTACACCGCGCAGGCCTATATCACCACCGATTCCGACAACAACCAGATCACCGCGTTTCACCCGGGTGCGATGAATCACGCCCACGTCAACGACGTGCCCGCGGATGCGGGCATCACGCTCGGCATCGTCGCACCTGAAAATCGCGACGGCATGATCGGGCATGCGAACCAGTTCAATGCCGCCGGCATTCCGTTCATTTTCGATCCCGGCCAGGGCATGACGTTGTTCAACGGCGAAGAGTTGCGACGCTTCATCGAGCAGGCGACCTGGTTGGCCGCAAATGACTATGAAGCGAGTCTGCTGTGTGAGCGAACCGGTATGTCCTTGCCCGAGATCGCCGCCAAGCTGAAGGCGTTGATCGTCACGCGCGGCGGCTCCGGATCGGAGATTCACGTCGGCGGCAGGCAACTCGACATTCCTGCTGCGCGGCCCGCGCGACTCGCGGATCCGACCGGATGCGGTGATGCCTATCGCGCCGGCCTGCTGTTCGGGCTGCAGCAGGATATGCCGTGGGAAAAGATCGGCCGCATCGCTTCGTTGATGGGCGCATTGAAGATCGAGCACCATGGCACGCAGAACCACCGTTTTACGCGGGATGAATTTGCTGCGCGCTACCACGAGAACTTTGGCGAAACGCTCTGAGAGGTTGGTCATGAAGGCACTCACCCGCGCCCAGGGTGGGCGGACCGGTGGACTCCGGGCGCTGCCGTTCTGTGTGCTCCTCGCCCTGGTCGCGCTCGGCGCGAGCGCCCGCGCGCCGGCGCAGGAGCCGCAGGCAGTGCCACCGCTGCCCGTAGCGCCGCCACCCACGTTGCCGGAATCACCGGACTGGGCGTCGACGCTCGAGCGCATCGCGGGCAGCGTTGTCGCGATCGAGATCGACCAGACGCGCGCGTTCGATACCGAATGGAATAGCTCGTCGCAGGCGACCGGTTTTGTGGTCGACGCCGAGCGCGGCCTGATCCTGACCAATCGCCACGTCGTGACGCCGGGCCCGGTTACGGCCGAGGCGACCTTCCTGAATCGCGAGGAAGTGCAGCTGTTTCCGGTCTACCGCGACCCGGTGCATGACTTCGGCATCTACCGCTACGATCCGTCCAAGCTGCGCTTCATCAAGCCGCGCGCGCTGCCGCTTTATCCCGAAGGCGCCCAGATCGGTCGCGAGATCCGCGTGATCGGCAACAACGCAGGCGAGCAGCTGTCGATCCTGCAGGGAACGCTCGCCAAGCTGGATCGTCTGGCACCGCAGTACGGCGTCGGCAAGTACAACGATTTCAACACGTTCTATCTGCAGGCCGCGTCAGGGACCTCCGGTGGCTCCTCCGGATCGCCAGTGGTCGACATTCGCGGTCGCGTCGTGGCGCTGAACGCCGGCGGTGCGAGCGGGGCTGCATCGAGCTTCTACCTGCCGCTTGCTCGCGTCAGTCGTGCGCTGGAGCTGATCCAGCAGGGCAAGCCAGTCACGCGCGGCACGCTGCAGACGGTGTTCACCTATCTGCCTTACGACGAGCTGCGGCGCCTCGGCCTGGACGGTGAGACGGAGAGCGTCGTGCGCAGGCAGTTCCCGGACCTGACGGGGATGCTGGTCGTCGCTGAAGTGCAGCCGGGTTCGGCCAGCGCCGGAGTCATCCAGCCCGGCGATGTGCTGCTGCGGGTCAATGGACGCTACGTCACGCAGTTCGATCCGCTCGCTGCCGTGCTCGACGATTCAGTCGGATCCAGCGTCGAGCTTGAGTTGCAGCGCGGCGGCCAGAGCTTCAAGGCGCAGCTGGCGGTGACGGACCTGCATGCCATCACGCCGGCTTCGTATGTCGAAATCGGCGAAGCGATTGTGCATACGCTTTCTTACCAGATGGCGCGCCACTTCAATATTCCGGTGCAGGGGGCCTACGTTGCGAATCCGGGCTACACGCTGGGATCGGCCGGTGTGCCCCGCGGTGCGGTGATTTCCGCGATCAACGGCAACACGATCACCGGTATCGATGACTTCGCCAACGCGCTGCAGGCGTTTGGCGATGGTGATCGCGCCGCAGTTCGCTACTCGACCATGGACGATCCGAATGGCAGCCAGCTGCGCTCGGTGCGGATCGATCGGCGCTGGTTCGCGGCGCGGCGCTGTGCTCGCGACGACGTCGCCGGGCTGTGGAACTGTGTCGACCTTCCACCGGGCCCTGCGCCAAAGGCGCTGAGCCCGCTCAGTACGACGCTTGCCAAGCCGGCCAACTCGCGTGCGGCGAAACTGGCCCCGTCGCTGGTCGCAGTGGGATTCGACATGCCGTATTCCGTCTCAGGCATCACCGAGAGGAATTACTCGGGCACCGGTCTGCTCGTCGACGCGGAGCGTGGACTCGTGGTGGTGGATCGAAACACCGTGCCGGTCTCAATGGGCGATGTGCGATTGACCTTTGCGGGGACGCTGGAGATTCCCGGAACGGTCGTATTCATCCATCCGCTACACAATCTGGCGATCGTGCGCTATGACCCGGCATTGATCGGCAGCACGCCGGTTCGTGCAGCGACGCTCAGCGGCCGCGACTTCGTCGTCGGGGAATCAGTCTGGGTTCTCGGGCTCGGGCGGGACGGTGAGATCAAGGTTCGAGAAACGCAGATCGGTGACGTGGAACCGATCCAGCTGCCCTTGTCGCGCTCGATGCAGTTCCGTGCTTCGAATCTGGATGTCGCGTCGCTGACGACTGCCGCAGGCTCTGACGACGGCGTGATCATGGACCGGCGTGGCAACGTGCTGGGCTTGTGGTCGAGCTTCGCCTTCGAACAGGGACGCGAGACGCAGCAGACCAGCCGTGGGGTCAGTATCGAACTGGTCGCTGACATGCTGGAGCGTGTCCGCAAGCAGCAGCCGATCCATTCTCTCGAAGCCGAGTTTGCGGCAATGCCGCTCGCCAATGCGCGTCGTCTCGGCCTGTCAGCCGAGTGGCTGCAGCGCATTGCGTCGGCCGATCCGACCGAGCGCCAGGTGCTCAGCATTGCGCGCCTGGTCGGCGGTTCGTCCGCGCAGCAGCTGCTTCGGCAGGGCGATCTGGTGCTGGCCATTGATGAACAACTCGTGACGCGCTTCCGCGACGTCGAGCGCGCGGTGGCAGATCGCGATTCAGTTGCGGTCACCGTCTGGCGCGACAATGCGGAGCTGACGCTGAGCGTCAGCACGGCAACGCTGTCGGGCATCGATGTTTCGCGCGTCGTGCTCTGGGCCGGCGCGACCCTGCAGGCGCCGCATCGCGCGATGATCGCGCAACGTGGCATGAGTCCGGAAGGCGTATATGTCAGCTATTTCGCTTATGGCTCGCCTGCGACGCGTTACGGCCTGTTCCCGGGCCGACGTATCGTCGAAGTCGATGGCGTGCCGACGCCCGATCTCGATGCGTTCCTGAAGGCCGTCACTGGCAGGCCTGATCGCGCGTCCGTACGACTGCGCACGATGACCTGGAACAATGCTACCGAGGTCATCACACTTAAGCTCGATCAGCACTATTGGCCCGCGTATGAGCTGCGTCGCAACGGCGGCGGCTGGGAGCGCGCCGAGCTCGAGTGAGTCGACCGGCGGCGATACAACGCAGTTGCTGGGAGCAGTTGATAGAATGGGCGTAGATGAGCCGCTTGCGTCGCGCTACACAGAAGGAACTCGATGAGGCTGTCACTGCACTGCGCAATGGCGAGCTGGTCGCGTTCCCGACCGAGACCGTATACGGATTGGGAGCCAATGCCCGCAATCCCGCGGCATTGCGCCGTATTTTCGAAGCCAAGGGTCGACCCGTCTCGCATCCGCTGATCCTGCACCTCGATTCCGAGCGTTTCCTGCCGCGCTGGGCGATGGAAATTCCGGAATCCGCCTACAAACTGGCCGAGCAGTTCTGGCCGGGCCCGCTGACGCTGATCCTTCGGAGCAATGCGGATGTCTCGGAACTGTTGACCGGGGGACAGGACACGATTGCGATCCGCGTGCCTTCGCATCCAATGGCGCAGCAGCTGCTGACGGCTTTTGGCGGTGGCCTTGCCGCGCCCTCCGCCAACCGCTTCGGGCGCTTGTCTCCGACGCGCCCGGAGCATGTCCGAGAAGAGCTTGGCGATGCGGTGCGGCTGATCCTCGACGGTGGCGAGTCCACGATCGGACTCGAGTCAACGATTGTGTCGCTGGTCGAAGCGCAACCGCGCTTGTTGCGACCCGGCAATGTGCGCCTCGACCAGCTGCGCGAAGTTCTGGGGGATGTTCAAGTAGGCCCGGTCGAATCCTCGCCCCGCGTGCCGGGCAGCCTAGCTTCCCACTATGCGCCTTCCATTCCGGTCGTCATTGTGCCGACCTTCAATCTGGAGCTGCGGATCGATGCTTTGCTGACGCAGGCGCGTCGCGCCGCAGTGCTCGCGCAGCGCCCGCCGAGGAAGGCGCAAACGAATGTCACCTGGATCAATGCGGGTCGGCGGGCCGACGTGTTCGCACACGATCTCTACGCGAACCTGCGTTCGCTCGACAAGTCAGGCGCAGCGGAAATCCTGGTCGAAGAAGTTCCCGAAGGTCCGCAGTGGGAGGCCGTGCGGGATCGCCTGCAGCGTGCCAGCGCGACGGGTAGCAACGAGCCAGTCGGCGACGACCTGACATGACGCGCCGCGCGCGGACCTCGAAGCGGTCCATCGACCCTTTTGCGCCGAAAGAGATCCGGCGGCTGGTTGGCGAGTTCGGCTCGCCGTTGCTGATTCTCGACTGCGAACGCGTTCGGCTGCAGTATCGCGCGCTGCAGAAGGCGCTGCCGGGCGTTGATCTGCACTATGCCCTGAAGCCCCTGCCGCATCCGGCCGTTGTGCAGACGGTGCTCGACGAGGGCGGCTATCTGGATCTGGCCACTTCCGGCGAAGTGGAGCTGGTGGCAGGCATGGGGGTGGACCCCGAGCGCTGCATCCATACACATCCGATCAAGCGCGACAGCGACATCCGTGATGCGCTCGCGCGCGGCGTGCGCGTGTTCGTCGCCGACAATCCCGATGAGGTTCGCAAGTTCGAGGACTATCGCAACGGCGCCGAGTTGCTGCTGCGCGTGTCGTTCCGCAGTCCGGGTGCGGTCTGCGATCTGTCGCGCAAGTTTGGCTGCGATCCGGAGGATCTGCTGGAGCTTGCGGCGCTCGCCCATCGCCTGAAGATTCCGGTGCGAGGGTTGTCGTTTCACGTCGGTTCGCAGGCGGCTGACTCAGGCAAGCATGTCGAGGCAATTGAATCCTGCACGCGACTGATGGCCGCCGCACGACGCGCGCGCCTGGGAGTGTTCGATACGCTCGATATTGGTGGCGGCTTCCCCATCGGCTACGGCGGGCGGGCGCCGGACATCGCACGCTTCTGTGCGCCCATCTGCACGGCGCTGGCGCGCCTGCCGCGACGCGTCCGGATCATCGCTGAGCCGGGCCGGTTCATTGTCGGTCCTGCTGCCATTGGCGTGGCGAGCGTCATGGGTCGCGCGCGCCGCGAGGGCCATTGGTGGTACTACCTCGATGACGGCCTCTACGGCAGCTACAGCGGGCAGTTGTTCGATCATGCCAAGTATCCTGTCGAGGTGCTCGATCGCCCTGGACGGCGTGCCGAGAAGCTGCCGTCGGTGCTGGCCGGGCCCACCTGCGACAGCATCGACGTCATCGCCGAGAACCTGCTGCTGCCTGAACTAGCCGAAGGTGACCTGATCATCGGCCGCGCGATGGGCGCCTACACCTGGGCCAGCGCGTCTGAGTTCAACTTTTTTCCCAAAGCGACTGTTGTTTCCGTCAACCTGGGTGCTGGCGATCGCGGCTCGGTTCTGGTCAGATAAGCCGATGCGACGCCGTGACTTCCTGGTCTCCTGCAGCTGCGCCAGTTTCGCGGCGGTGACGGCCGGGCCGGCGCGGGCGGCAGACTCGCCTGCACGGATCGCGACCGAAGGGCGTCGCTGGCTCGAGCTGTTCAATACCCACACGGGCGAGCGCCTGAGCCTGGCATTTCGGGACGCCAGCGGGCTGATCAACACGGCGCTATCGCGCCTCGAGTGGGTGTTTCGCGACCATCGCGCCAACGAATCGCATCCGATTGACGCGCCTTTGTTCGACTGGCTCGCCGATCTTGCCGATGCTGCCGGTGCTGAACCGCGCTACGAAATCATCTCCGGTTATCGTTCACCCGCCACCAACGAGCAGCTGGCTGCAGCTGGTCGTGGGGTGGCGCGCGGCAGCATGCACATGCAAGGTCGCGCCATCGACGTGCGCATGAAGGGCCTATCCACCGCCAAGCTGCGTGATCTGGCGCTGGCTGCGCCGCTCGGTGGCGTAGGCTTCTACGCGCGCTCGAACTTCGTCCACCTTGATACCGGGCGCGTGCGTCACTGGTCAGGTTGACTGGCGACGCTCCAGCAGGGCCTTGAGCCGGCGGTCGTGGCCGTAGAGATCCTCGAAGAACAATACCTGGCCTGACTCGGTCGCGATCGCCGTTGCGTAGAAGATGAATACGCGAACCGGTTTGCGCAGGTTGATGCGCTGAGCGACAGGTGTGCGAAGCGCCTGTTCGATCCGGCTGCGCGGCCAGTCAGGCTCGTCGCGCAGCAGGAATTCAGCCAGTGCGATCGGATCTTGGACCCGGACGCAGCCGTGACTGAACGCGCGGCTCGCCTCGGCGAACAGGTTTTGCGCCGGCGTACCGTGCAGGTAGACGTTGTAGCGGTTCGGAAACATGAACTTGGCGGTGCCGAGGGCGTTGCTGAGGCCGGGGCGTTGCCGGATCCGCAGGCGCCCCTCGGCCAGCGCCTCGATGTTCTCCGGCGTGACCGCGACCACCGGGCTCGTGTCATTCTGGCCCTGAACGAGCTCGAAACCATTGCGGTCGATCCATTGCGGATCGCGGCGGATCTTGGGCAGCAGCTCGCGGCGCACAATGGAGGCCGGCACGTCCCAGTACGGACGCAGCACGAGGTAGCGCATGTCGGCGGCAAACACCGGCGTGCTGCTGCTCGGGAATGCCTTGCCGACCACGACGTTCATCTGCAGCATCCGCTCTTCGCGATCGTCAGTGGTCTCGAACGCAAACAGCTTGAACTGTGGAATGTTCACGATCAGCGGCGGGCTGCCGAGCCGGGGCGGCAACCAGCGCGCACGTTCCATCGCCCACTCGAGTTGCTGGACCCGTTCCGACAACGGTCGGGTCAGTGCCGCGAAAGTGCGCGAACCGATCGCGCCGTCCGCTGCGAGGCCGTGACGCTGCTGGAATGCCTTGATTCCCGCGACCAGAGCTGGATCGAGTCGATCAATCTCGGGAGTTGTCGCAGGCAGATCTCCGAGCGCGACCAGCAGGCGCCGCAACGCCGCCGCTCCGGCGTACACCTCGCCCTGCTTGACGCTGCGCGAAGCCGGCGCGGGGAGATCGGTGAGTCCGGGTTCGAGCGCGAGTTCCCGATAGCGCAGCAGGGCGCGCTTCAGTAGATCGTAGTGGTGGAACGGCGGCTCGTAGTCGGTGAGCACTGCAGCCATGTCGCGCGACGTTGTCAGCGCCGACAGCGCCGTGCGCAGATCGAGTGCGGCGTGTGGCACCTCGAGATCGTGACCGGCATTGGCAGGTGAGATGCGGCCGGCATGCAGATCGGTAAGGAAGCGCGCCGCGCGCACGGTCAGGGCGACGTCGAGAGCCAGTCGCTGGTCGAACGTCGCGTCGCGCGAGAGGTTGATGACTTCAGTGGCGAGCGCATTGCCGCGGTAGTCGCCAGATTTGAGGCCGCGCGCTTCAGCGGCGCGCAGCTCCCGCAGCAGGTCGGCGCCGGCTGAGGAGAGCTGTGTGCCCTGCAGCCAGGCGGGCGTGTAGTTGCGCGCGGCGTACCAGGCTGCGATCTCCTGTGACCAATTGCGGGTGCCCCACAAGCGGATCGACGCGTTGCGCGGTTCGGCCAGCACGGCGCCGACCACTGCTGCGGGATTCGCCTGGGCGACCGCTACGATAGTCAGACTCTGCAGCGCCGCTGCCAAAAGCCAGCGGAGTCGGAAGGCACGGATAGGCTGCGACATAGGCGCCGAAGTGTAGCGATCGCGCGACAGGCGTACCAGCAAACACGGCTTGTCGATTGCCTTCCGGCGAGACGCTGTGCATTGTTCGCGTCGTGACGTTGAAGTTTCATCCGCAGCATTGAGCACGGCCATCCATCGGCGCGTCGAGCGGCTGCGCGCGGGCGACGAGCCCACGCTGATTGCGCGCCTGCCTGCGGGGTGGGCGGTGTTCGGTGAGCAGCAGTTCGTGGCTGGCTACTCGCTACTGCTGCCTGATCCGGTCGTGCCGGACTTGCACGCGCTGACCAGCCACGCGCAGCAGGCATTCCTGGCTGACATGGCGCGTCTCGGTGCGGCAGTGCAGGCTGCGACCGACGCCCTGCGCATCAACTACGCGATCTTCGGCAACCAGGAGCCGGCGCTGCATGCGCACGTGATTCCGCGTTTCGCCGACGAAGCTGAGGAACTGCGCACGACCCACCCGTGGGCCTACGACTGGAGTCGGGCGCCGGCCCTTGATCCGATGCGCGTGGTGTCGCTGCGCGGGCGCATCATTGCGGCGCTCGCAACCTCAGACGCCGCGGGATGACGATGAACGAGTTGCTCAATCTGCAGGACTTCGAAGATGCCGCGCTGCCGCTGCTGCCGGCTGGCGCTCGCGACTACTATCGCGGTGGCGCCTGCGACGAACTGACGCTGCGCGCCAATCGTGCAGCCTGGAACGACTACGTGCTGCACTACCGGGTGCTGCGCAACGTCGAACGCTGCAGCCTTGCGACGAGCGTGCTCGGGCAGTCGTTCGACTGGCCCGTGCTGATCGCGCCGACGGCCTATCACGGCATGGCGCATCCCGACGCGGAACTCGCGACCGCGCGGGCTGCCGGGCGCAGCCGAACCTGCATGGTGCTGTCGACGCTCTCGAACACGCCGATGGAGCAGGTGGCGCGGGCCGCCACGGCAGGTTGGTGGTTCCAGCTCTATGCCTATCGCGACCGCGGCATCACGCGCGAGCTGATTGCGCGGGCCGAGCAGGCCGGATGCGGCGCGATTGCGCTGACCGTGGACGCACCCGTGGGTGGGCTCCGCGAGCGCGACCAGCGCAATGGCTTCGCGTATCCAAAGGATCTGCCGATGAGCAATCTGTTGCCCGCCGGTGGCCAGTATTCGGCGCCTGATCTCGGTGACGGCGGCTTCATGGGTTATGTGAATCGCGTGCTTGAACCGAACCTCAGTTGGGAGGATCTCGACTGGATCAGTGCGCAGGCAACGGTGCCGACGCTGATCAAGGGAGTGGTGCGGCCTGACGATGCCCGGCGCGCGGCGGATCACGGCGCGCGCGGCGTGATCGTCTCGAACCACGGCGGTCGGCAGCTCGACTCGGCGCCCGCGACGGCGCGCGTGCTGGGCAGTATCGTGGATGCAGCTGGCGAGCATCTCGAGGTGCTGGTCGACGGTGGCATCCGGCGCGGCACCGACGTGCTGAAGGCCCTGGCAATCGGTGCACGCGCGGTGCTCCTTGGCCGGCCGGTGCTGTGGGGCCTGACGGTCGGCGGCGACGCGGGCGTGCAGCGCGTACTCGATCTGCTGCGGCACGAACTGGCTGTCGCCATGGCGCTGTGCGGCAGCACGGACCTGACCCAGCTCGACCGATCGCTACTCGGAAGGTCCGAGGCCCAGTCGTAAGTTCCGCGCGAGCTGGTCGAGCCTGTCGATCGGCGCCGAGCACTGGCTGCCCTGGCACAGATAAGCGACGGCGCGGCCGCGGGGGGTCTTTGCGGCGAGCGCCGCAGGAAGTCCGACCGCATCAGAGGGTATCGCCAGAATCAGACGCCGTGGCGCATACAGCGCCTGCAACTCGCGCTGCCAACGGCTGATTTCAGCTGCCTCGCCGCGCAGTATCAGAATCTCGACCGGGTCGAGATACTCTTCTAGAGCCTTGAGCATCGACGTATGCGCATGCGGAAAGCGTCGCAGCGCTGACATCGATGCGCGTAGCGCGCGCTCGGCGGCGCCCAGGTAGCGTGTGTCTGCGAGCAGGTATCCGAGGCGCTGCAGAACCAGGGCCGCGACGCCGTTCCCGGCTGGCGTGGCGTCGTCACTGAAGCTCATTGGTCGATGGATCAGGGCTTCGTGATCCGCCGGCGTAAAATAAAAGCCGCCCCCGTCGGGATTCTCGAACTGTGCCAATACGACGTTCAGCAGTTCGCCCGCAAAAGCAATCTCATCGCTGCGCCAGCGCAGCTGCGCAAGCTCGAGGATTGCCTCGGCAAGCAGCACATAGTCATCGAGATAGGCGCCAAGCTCGGCGCGGCCGTCGCGGCAGGTTGCGAGCAGGCGCCCGTTGCGCCACAGCTTCGAGCGGATCAGGGTCAGCGCACGATTGGCTGATTCGCCGAGGTCATCGCGCCGCAAGGCGCGTGCCGCAATGGCCATGCCGCGAAGGGTGATCGCATTCCAGCTGGTCAGGATCTTGTCGTCGCGCGCCGGCGGTATGCGCTGATTGCGCGCGACTCGCAATTTCATCCGCGCCGATTCGAGCAGCGCTTCCGTGGCGTCGCTGCTCAGGCCGGACTCTGTCGCAACCTGTTCGATCGACTTGGCGACGGACAGATGCCATTCCCGGCCCTCGAAATTGGCGGCGTGCTCGACCCCGAAGCGCAGCGATACGGCTGTGAACTGCGCCGGGCTCAAGAGTGCGCGCAACTGCTCGCGCTGCCAGACATAGAAGTGGCCTTCGTGTCCCTCGGAATCCGCATCGAGGCTGCTGCAGAAGCCGCCGTCGGGGAGCTGCATTTCGCGCATCAGCCACTCGGCCGTGTCACTGGCGACGTGGCCGAAGAACGCGTCGCCAGTGGCGAGTAGCGCCTCGGCGTACACGGCAAGCAGTGCGCCGTTGTCGTACAGCATCTTCTCGAAATGGGGGATGACCCAATCCCGATCGACCGAGTAGCGGAAAAAGCCGCCGCCGATCTGGTCGCGCAACCCCCCATCGGCCATCCGTCGCAGGGTCAGCGTGGCCATGAACAGGGCCTGCAGATCGGGCTCGTTGCTGGCCGCCGTGGCGCGCCAGTCGCGCAGCAGTCGCTCGATGCGCGTCGGATGCGGAAACTTCGGCGCACTCTCGAAGCCACCGGAGCTGCGATCGAAAAGCTGTTGCAGCTTGATCCGGCATTGAACCAGCGGCGCGCGGTCGAGGTCGACCTCAGTCTGCGCGTGCACCTGTGTCAGCGAGTGCAGCGCTTCGATCAGCGCAGCGCCTTGGGTGCGCACCTCTGTGGCCTGTTCGCGGTAGTACTCCGAGACACGCCGTAGCAGCTCGATGAAGGCGGGCAGTCCGTGCCGCGCGGACTTCGGAAAGTAGGTGCCGCCAAAGAAGGGTCGTTGATCGTCGTGGGTCAGGAACATCGTCAGCGGCCAGCCGCCGGTGCGCTGGGTCAGCATCTGCTGCGCCATCTGGTAGATCCGATCGAGATCAGGGCGCTCCTCCCGATCCACCTTGATGTTCACGAACAGTTCGTTCATGACGGCCGCCGTCGCGGAATCCTCGAAAGACTCATGGGCCATGACGTGGCACCAGTGGCAGGCTGAATAGCCGATCGACAGCAGGATCGGCCGACCCGTTTGTCGCGCGAGTTCGAGCGCTTCCGGGCCCCACGGGTACCAGTCAACCGGATTGCCGGCGTGCTGCTGCAGGTAAGGGCTGCTCGCCCCGGAGAGACGATTCTTCGACATCAGCGGATGATCAGCGCGCGGCTTCAGTAGAATGCAGGGACTATATCCGATCATTCGCGATCCTCCGGTCAAGCCTGTGCCCACGACATCTGATGAGTCCCTCGCAGTCCTCAAACTCAAGCGCGGCGAGGACCGGCGGCTGCGCGCCGGCCATCTCTGGGTGTTCAGCAACGAGATCGATGTCAGCGCAACGCCGCTGACAGCGCTCGAAAGCGGGCAGCTCGTGCGGATCGAGGCTGATCGCGGCCAGAACCTTGGTGTGGCCTATGTCAATCCGCGTGCCCTGGTCTGCGCCCGGATTCTGGCCCGCGCGCCGGCGACGAGCCTGGATCCGGAGCTGTTCGTGCAGCGGCTGGCCAGCGCGCTGCGGCTGCGCGAGCGCTTCGTTGGCGGTTCCCACTATCGTTGGGTGTTCGGTGAGTCCGACGGGCTGCCCGGTCTGATTCTCGATCGCTATGACGATGTCGTGATCGGCCAGATCTCCACCGAGGGCATGGAAACCCGGCGTGAACTCATTCAAGCGGCTATTGCCAAAGTGTTCCGGCCACGCGTGCTTGCCTGGAAAAACGACTCCGGCGCACGCGATCTCGAGCAGCTGCCGCATGCGTTCAGCGTTTCCTGGGGCAGCCAGCCCGCGGAGATCATCGTCGTCGAGTCGCTGCCGGACGGCAGCGCCGTGCGCTGCGTCGCGCCGCTCGAAACCGGCCAGAAAACCGGTTGGTTCTACGACCAGGCGGCGAATCGCGCCCGCTTCTCCGCCTGGCTCGCGCCGCGCGCCCGCGTGCTCGATGTCTGCAGCTACGTCGGTGGCTGGAGCGCGGTCGCAGCGGCTGCGGGAGCGGCTAGCGTCGATTGCGTGGACTCCTCGGCGCTGGCGCTCGGCTTTGCGGAGCGCAACGTCAGGGCAGCGGGGTCCGCAAGCGTCACCGCGCACAAGGGCGATGCGTTTGCGGTGCTCGAGAAGCTTGCGGCATCCGGCCAGCGATTCGACGCCGTGGTGCTTGATCCGCCGGCATTCATCAAGCGCAAGCGTGACCATGCCGTGGGCCTTGCCGCCTATCGCAAGCTGAATCAACTCGCGCTGCGGCTGCTGGAGCCCGATGGACTGCTGGTGTCCTGTTCGTGCTCCTATCATCTGTCGGGTGACGAGTTGCTCGGCGCCATTCAAACGGCAGCGCGCCATGTCGACCGCCTGGTTCAGGTGCTGCACACGGGTGGCCAGTCGCCAGATCATCCGATCCATCCTGCGATCCCTGAAACCCGCTACCTGAAGGCGTTCTTCTGTCGCGTCTCGCCGGCGTGACGGTGCGCCGGTAGAATCGCCCGATGCTCCAGTACCCCGGCTTCGATCCGATTGCCTTCGAGCTCGGCCCGCTCAGGATTCACTGGTACGGGATCATGTACCTGGTCGGATTCGGCGCGGCCTGGTGGCTGGCGCGTTTTCGAGCCAGTCGCCCGGGGTCGACCTGGACAGTGGTCGATGTCGACGATTTCATATTCTTCGGCATGGTCGGCGTGATCCTGGGCGGGCGTATCGGCTTTGTGTTCTTTTATGGGCTGGAGGATTGGTCGCGCGATCTCCTCTATCCGTTCAAGATCTGGCAGGGAGGCATGTCGTTCCACGGCGGCCTGCTGGGCGTGCTGGCGGCCTTTGCGTATTTTGCGAAACGGCGGCAGCGTCGGATTGCCGATGTCTTGGACTTCGCTGCGCCGATCCCGGGCATCGGACTGATGGCCGGCCGCATCGGCAATTTCATCAATGGCGAGCTGTGGGGCAAACAGACTGAAGTGGCCTGGGGCTTCCAGGTCAATGGCGAGGTTCGTCACGCAACCCAGCTGTACGAAGCGGCGCTCGAAGGCCTGCTGCTGTTCGTGCTGCTGTGGTGGTTCACGTCGCGGCCGCGACCCAGGCTCGCGCCATCGGGGCTTTTCCTCGTGCTCTACGGTGGCGCGCGAATCCTGATCGAGTTCTGGCGCGAGCCGGATGCCCAGATCGGCTACCTCGCCGGCGGCTGGGTCACGATGGGCCAGCTGCTGTCGCTGCCGATGTTGATCGTTGGCCTCATCCTGCTGTGGTTCGCCTATACGCGAAACCAACCGTCGGGTAACCGGGTGCCCGAGGCCGTCTCCTCGCGATGAGGCAGTACCTCGATCTCCTGCGCCTTGTGCGCAAGCATGGCACGCCCAAGACGGATCGGACTGGTACCGGCACGCTGTCGATGTTCGGCCACCAGATGCGCTTCGATCTGGCCGCGGGCTTTCCGCTCGTCACGACCAAGAAAGTCCACCTCCGCTCGATCATCCACGAGCTGCTTTGGTTTCTGCGCGGCGACACCAATGTCGCCTACCTGCGCGAGCACGGCGTGACGATCTGGGACGAGTGGGCTGATGCGGACGGCGAGCTCGGCCCGGTCTACGGACGTCAATGGCGCAGCTGGCCGACGCCTGAAGGCGGATCGATCGACCAGATCAGCGAAGTCGTGCGACTGCTGCGCGAGCAGCCCGATTCGCGCCGCATCATCGTCAATGCCTGGAATGTCGGCGAGCTTGGGCGGATGGCGCTGCAACCCTGCCATGCGCTGTTCCAGTTCCATGTGGCAGGAGGGCGCTTGTCGTGCCAGCTCTACCAGCGCAGTGCGGATATCTTTCTCGGCGTACCGTTCAACATTGCCTCCTATGCGCTGCTGACTCACATGCTGGCCGCACAGACCGAGCTCGTGCCGGGTGAGTTCATCTGGACCGGCGGCGACTGTCATTTGTACGTCAATCACTTCGAGCAGGCCGACCTGCAGCTCTCGCGCGAACCTTACGCGCTGCCGCAGCTGGCGATCCTGCGCCGACCCGCCTCGATCTTCGATTACCGCTACGAGGATTTCGAGATCCGCAACTACCAGAGTCATCCGGCGATCAAGGCGCCGGTCGCTGTCTAGCCTGTCATGCAAGAAGGGAGAGTTGAGTTGATGCCGAAGAGCACTGCAGAGCCGATGATCCGGGTTCGAAATTCGAAAATCCACGGACGCGGGGTATTCGCGCGTCGCCGGATCCGCAAGGGCACGCGCATCGTCGAGTACGTCGGCGATCGCATCACGCACGAGCACGCGGACAAGCGCTATGAGGATCACAACGAGAACGACAACCACACGTTCCTGTTCGTCGTCGATCGGCGCACGGTCATCGACGCCGGGGTTGGTGGCAATGAGGCGCGCTTCATCAACCACTGCTGCGATGGCAACTGTGAGTCGGTCATCGAGAAGGGGCGGGTCTACATCGAATGCATCCGAACGATCCAGCCCGGCGAGGAACTCGGCTACGACTACGAGATCGGTCGCGAGCCTGACGATCCGGCCAACGTCGACGAGATCTATGCCTGTCGTTGCGGCAGCCCCAAGTGCCGCGGCACGATGCTGTGGCCAGCCAAGCGCCCCCAGCAGCACAAAGCCAGGAAAAAGAAAAAGCTGCCAGCCAAGAAGGGCAAGTGAGCCGTCCCGCAGGCGCCAGCTCAGCGCACGCGAACGCGGAAACGCAGCGTGAATGCCGGATCGCCGCCGACGCCTGCCGGGCCGAGGCTGCCGGTCGGCGCCACTCGCAGGCCGGTCACGGCGGCATCGAACCCTGCTGCATCCGGTAGCGGCACGTAGTTGAACGGCGCGCCGCCGTCGGGTTGAGTCGAGTAGCTGACATGCGCCGGATAGCTGTAGCTGAGCCCGCTGACAGGCGTGCCGTCGATGAACTCGACCGGTGGTCCCGCAGTCGTCGCAACGAACAGTGAGGCATCGGGCGGCAGCCGATCCGCCAGCACCAGGCTGGCCGCATCGACACCGCCGGGACCCGCATTGGCGATGCGCAGCGAGTAACGGATAATGGCGCCGGGGATCCGTTTCGGATTGACAGTGCCGTTGAAGGGATCACTGAGTACCTCGGACCGCTTCTGCACATTGAGCTGCGGCTGCGCCAGCGCAACCGGCATCGGCCCCACTCCAATGTCGGTGACCAGTCCCTCGGTGCCCTCGATGCCGGTGACCCGAATCGACCAGCCGCCAACCGGTGCGCTGGCGGGAATCACATAGGCGATCTCGTAGATCCGCGTCGCCGCACCGTCGTCGGCGACGATTGCCATGGACTGCCCGGCCAGACGCGCGGCGCCTGCCGAGTCCAGCAGATCGAGCGTCGCGCCGCTGATGTCGAAGCTGCCGAAAGGATCGCTGATCACGGCACGCAGGTGGACCGTGCTGCCCGGCGCGAAGCTTGCTGGGCTGGTCGTTGCGGGATAGGCGGCAGCGAAGGCTTGCACGCTGTCGACGTTGATGACGGTATTGCTGGTCAGTTCGACGCGTGAATTGTTGCCGGCGCCGATGCCGTTCGAGTGCACGCGGGTGAACGAGGTCGAGGCGGACGGCGAAGTCTGCGCAACGGTCAGCGTCAATGCCGAGCCGGCTGGGAAACTTCTGACGACACTGTTCGGCAGGGTGAAGACGAACTGCGAAGGCGTGCCGCTCGACGGCGGCGTGATCGTCTGCGAAGCACTGGTCGAGAAGCCCGTCGCCGTATTCGCGAGCGTCACGACGACACTGCGGCTGGCGCCGCCGCCGCCGGAGCGCGTCAGCCACAGCCGCACCGCGATCTCCTGTGCCGGAATCGCGATCGCCTGCTGCAGATTTGGCGTCAGGTCCCAGCTGCGGCTGCCGCTGCCCGGCACGCCTTCGTTGGTTTCGCTCGGGCTGGGCGGATTGCGCGACAGCTGCAGAGCGTTCGGTCCGCCGACCCGACGCAGATACAGCGGCTTGCTGCCGCTGCCCGGAATGCGCGAAGGCGAGACGATCAACGTCGGCGCTGCCGGGGCCGCGCCCGGCCCGTTCGGCTGGCTGATGCTCGCGGTGTTGTCGATCGGTGTGCCCGGACCCGCAGCTGGTGGAATGCGGACATCGAAGCTGATTGTCGCCGAGCTGTTGGCCGGCACGGTGATGCCTGTGATGCTCAGCAGACCGTTGCCGTTGGCACCGCCGGTGGCTGTGGAAGCATTGATGGCTCCAGGCGGAACGGCGACGACACTGAAGTTCGTGACATTCGCAGGGACGTCGTCGAGCACGCTGGCGCCGGTCGCAGCGGCACCACCGGATTCGGTCAGCGTGATCGTGTAGCGCAGCACATCGCCCGGATCGGGCTCGCCGCCATTGAGATCCACGACGACCTTCGTTGAAGTCGAAAGGTCAGGTCGCAGCACCGCTGTCGTGATGCTTGCCGTGTCGTTGGTGTTGTCGTCGTCGAGGCTCGCGCTGCTGACCGTCGCGGTATTCGTCACGCTCGGGTAGGCCGCAGGCCCGATGCGAACATTGAGCGTCAGGTCGGGCAGGCTCTGGCCGGGGTCCAGCACCGGCGGATGCAGGCAGCTCACGGTCTGGTCGACGGCCGAGCAGCCCCAGCCGGCGCCGCTGGCCGACTGGTACGTCAGCCCCGCGGGCAGTGTGTCGACGACCTGAATGAGGTTGTCTTCGCGTTCATTCGCGGACCCGATCAGGTGGCTGACCCGCAAGCTGTAACTCGCCGTGCCGCCGACGATGAACGGTCCGTTGGCGGTTTTGGCCAGCGTCAGGTCAACGCGCGGCTCGCTGGTCACGCTGACAATCTGCGCGGCCAGCAGCACCAGATCGCCGCCGGCTGAATAGACGCTGGTCGCGAAATCCTGGCCCGACGTGAGGCGGCTCGAGACGTCGTAGACGTCGACGTCCGCGCCGTAGCTGGTCACGACGCCTTGCGGGTTGATCGTGCCGTCATACTGCTGCACGACCGGATCGCTGCCGGCAGGCACGAGACCGTCGTCGAGCACGCCACCGTTGAAGCTCAGGCTCTCGCTGAAGCCACTCAGCGGAGCCGAGTTGCCGGGATCGCCCTCCCACGTCACAACGCCCACCCGGCCATCGATGTTGGCTGCCGGAATCCGGAAGCCATCGGAGCGCAGTGTCAGCGCACTGCCGCGAAACAACTGCAAACCATCGAACAGGTTGATCGCACGCAGCCGCTCGCCGCTTCCCTGGTAGATCACGACCAGCGCCCAGCCACCCGTCACGGCGGCCACGGCGCAGTGCGGTGCACCGGTATTGATGGTCAGTCCACCGAACGTATAGCTGCCATTGCCGGTGATGCGGCTGGTGACATCCGCGACCGCACCGAAGAATGGCAGCAGCGTGCCGGCATTGTCGTAGGCCGCCGTGAAGGTTCGCGCCGCCGTGACGGTGCTGCCATTCAAGGTCACGCTGCTGTCGATCTGGGTCGCACCGCCACTGATCGTGCTGGACGCGCCCCAGTAGAGGTAGGCGGCCCGAATGGTTCGCCCCACCGGAATTGCGCTCAGTGTCTGAGTGCTGGTCGCGCCCACGGCGCAGGCATTGCCCGTGTTAGGCTGCGTCCGCAACGATCCACCGGTCGCGACGAAGTCGATGTTGCCCGTCAGGCGCGCGGCCCGAGTGATCGGTGTCTGCTGCGATTGGGCAAGCGCCGTCAACGGCTCGACGGCCAACCACAGCAGCAACAGGAATAGCAGCGTGCGCTTCACGGCCGTGCAATCTAGCCGCGGCTCGGGCGGACCCCGAGTGCTTCCTTCACAGATTGAACTTATGGCTGCGGATTCGAGAACTGAGTCACAGGTTTCGTTGCTGGTCGCAATGGCGCGCAACCGGGTCATCGGCCGCGCCAATGCGCTGCCCTGGCACTTGCCCGACGACCTGCAGCGCTTCAAGTCGCTGACGCTCGGCAAACCGATCGTGATGGGGCGACGGACGTTCGAGTCGATCGGCCGGCCGCTGCCGGGCCGCGTCAATATCGTGCTGACGCGCTCGGCTGACCCGCTGCCGGCAACGGTTCGATCCGCTGCGAGCTGGTCCGATGTGCAAGGGATCGCGGAGGGTGCGCCCGAGATCTGTGTCATCGGCGGTGCGCAGGTCTATGCAGAATCGCTGCCGTTCGCCGCGCGCATCCACCTGACCGAAGTGCATGCTGATATCGACGGGGACACCTGGTTTCCACCGCTAGAGGCGGCAATCTGGTCAGAAATACAGCGAATCGAGCATGCCGCAGACGAGCGGCACGCGCATGCAATGTCGTTCGTCACTCTCGAGCGGCTGCGGGCGCCGCAGGAATCAGTGGCAGCAGCCGGGTGATTTCCTCGTCGTAGCCGGCGAGTGGGTCCTCAAACGCTGCGTCGCCGGCGCGCAGTCCGGCGAGATCCATCCGCTGCAGCAGCGTTTGCTGGATTGCGCCGCGACGTTCTGCCTCGGCATAAGGAATCCCGGCGTGGAACATCACCATCGCATAGCGGGGGATGAATCGGTCCGGGTAGCGTCGCTCGAGTGCCAGCGCCAGCTGCCGCTGCCGCTGGAAAGCCGGCTCAAGCACCGACTCGCGCATCTCGGCGTAGTTCTCGAGCGCCATGCGCGCAATCGCCTCCGTGTTTGGCCGGCGCTGCTGTTCGAAACTGGCAAACGCTTCCGACCAGCCAAGCCCGCTGTCGAGCAGATCGACCAGCGCAAGGCAGTCCTCGAACGCGCAGTTCATGCCCTGTCCATGGAACGGGACAATCGCATGCGCGGCATCACCGAGCAGCAGCAGTTGGCCACCGAAAGCCTGGCCACCGAAAGCCCACGGCCTGCAGTGCACGGTCCCGAGGAAGCCCTGCGGATTGGCGGCGAAATCGGCGGCGAGGTTTGGCATCAGTTGCCGGGCGCCTGGGAACTGGCGCTCGAAGAACGGCAATAGCTGTGTCGGGTCTGTCAGGGTTTCGAAGCTGTCGCGGCCGCGCCTGGCGAGGAACAGCGTTACGGTGAAGCTCTGATCCGGATTCGGCAGCGCGATCAGCATGCAGCCGCTGCCGGGCCAGATGTGCAGCGCATGGCGGTCGAGCTGGCGTCCTTCCGCAGCCGGTATCTGTAGTTCCTTGTAATCGTGATCGAGTAGTTCTTCGCGCTGACTGATCTCGCCAAGCGCCGCGAGGCTTGCGCGCACCGCAGAGCCCGCGCCGTCGGTGGCGATCGTCGGCGCGAGCGCGAGGTCATAGGCTTCGTTGGAGTTCAGGTCACGCATCTGCAGCGTGCCGTAGGCGGGGCGCACGCCGAGGCAAGCCTGCCCGAAGCGCAGCTCGACCGCCGGTTGCCGTTGCAGCTGCTCGAGCAGCGCGACATTCAGGGCGGCGCGGCCCACCGAGTGGATCACCTCGTTCTCGGTCTGTCCGTAGGGCTGCAGGGATGATGCGCCATCGATGTCATGCACCATCCGGCCGCGCATCGGGATCAACAGGTCGGCGATCCGGTCCATGAGTCCGGCGCGGCGCAGTGCGGCGATGCCGCGTTCCGCGAGCGCCAGATTGATCGACCTGCCGCTGTCACCGCGCGAGTCGCGCGGATCCGGGCGCTTTTCCAGTATGCGTACACGATAGCCGCGCTGTGCGAGCAGCAGCGCCAGCAGCGCGCCGGCGAGTCCTGCGCCGACGATCGTGACGACGTTTCCTGGCAGCGGTCGCGTCATCCGGTGAGTTGGCGCTGCGCCATGGCGAGGCGATCGACCGCGTGCCAGACGTCTTCAAAGCCGTTGTAGAGCGGCACCGGTGCGAACCGCAGCACATCGCCGCGCAGATCGCAGACCACGCCAAGTTGCGAGACCCGCTCGAACAGCTTCGATGCCTGCACCGCCATGCGCGGCCTGACCGACAGCTGGCAGCCGCGCTCGGCAGCTACTGGCGGCGTGACGATGGCAACACTCCCGGCGAGCCGTTGCTGCAGCAGGAATTCGAGATATCCCGTCAAGGCGATGGACTTGCGGCGCAGCGCCGGGACGCCGGCCTTCTCGAACAGTTCAAGCGAAGCCAGCAGCGGCGCAGCGGAAAAAATCGGCGGATTGCTGACTGCGAAGCCCGCCGCGCCGTCTGCGGGAATGAAGCCAGGCCGCATCTCAAAGCGGCTGGATGCTTCATGGCCCCACCAGCCGGCAAGTCTCGGGCGCTGACGATCACGGCTGTGCCGCTCGTGGATGTAAGCGCCGCCGATCGCGCCGGGGCCGCCGTTCAGATACTTGTAGCTGCACCAGACGGCAAAGTCCGCGTCATCGCCCGGCAGATCGAGTGCGAGATTGCCGATGGCATGCGCGTGATCGAAACCGGCCAGCGCGCCGACCGCGTGTGCGGCCCGCGCGATGCGTCGGCAGTCAAAGGCCTGGCCGCTGTAGTACTGCACCCCCGGCCACAGCACCAGCGCCAGCGAATCACCGGCCGCCGCGATTGCCGCTTCGATCTGATCGATCCCGAGCGGTTCGTCGCCCTGGCCAAGCTCGATCAGCTCGGCTTCGGGGTCGAAGCCATGCCAGGCGATCTGCGCAGCGACTGCATGCCGGTCCGACGAGAAGGCGCCGCGCTCGATCAGCACGCGGCTGCGCTGGCCATGAGGTCGATAGAAACTTGCCAGCAGCAGGTGCAGGTTGACGGTCAGCGAGTTCATCGCGACGAGTTGCCGTGCCGTGGCACCCGTCAGCGGTTCGAGCGCGGTCGCGAGTCGATCGGCGTAGTCGATCCAGGGCCGCCGCGCGGCAAGGTGTCCGGCGACGCCGAGCGCCCGCCAGTCCGCAAGCTCTTCATTGACGCGTGCCGCTGCGTCAAGCGGGGCGAGACCGAGCGAGTGTCCGCACAGATAGATCGACTCTGGCTGCGGCGCGCGCGGCACGGCAAATTCGGCACGAAAACCGCGCAGCGGATCAGCGGCATCGGCGCCGCGTGCAAAGTCCAGCGTGGCTTCGAACTGCACCGCTTCAGTCCAGGACCCGAAACAGCAACGGCGCGCTGATCATTGCGTCGCCCGCCAACGGCGCCACGCCCAGCTGCAACAGATAGCCGCCGTCCGCCACGTCGTCCGGAATGAACGCCAGTTCGGTGATCGTGCAGTCGCCGCGGCTGGCATCGTCGGCCTCCTGGCTCGCTGCGGGCAGTCCGAAAAATGCCCGATGGGCGGTGAGCCGTCCGTCGTCACGGGTCCGATCCACCGACGGCAGATCGACGACCCAGTGCGCAATGCCGCGCTTGACGATCCAGTTCGCTGCCTCGACCGAGAAGTACGGCGGCACGCCCTGTGAATAGTCCCGCTGTCGCTTGGCGGCATCGTTGGGCAGCGTTCGCACCACCAGCGCCTCGACCCAGGGTTCATCGCTGTCATGAAAGCCGATTGCCGCCGTCGCCTCGCGCAAGGCTTGCGCGGTGATCAGTTGATCGTCCCGCTGCGGGACAGGATCAGAGGTTTCGACGGTCTGCGCGGCGACGGTCGGCGTGACCGACACGACCAGCGCCTGCAGAAAGCCGCGCGGCGCGATCGTGGCGACATCCAGTGGATCACGCGTCAGGTGGCCCACGCATTCGGTATGCGTGCCATCACAGTGGGGGGTCAGTGTGATTACCGAGGCGTTGCAGCTCGCCCCGGTGGCAACACGGCCGCTGAAGCCATCAATCTGCAAGGGCAGGGCGCGCGGCGGCGGCGCGCTGAAGTGGCGGACGCCGTGGCCATCGAAACGCGGCGGCAACGCCAGGCTCACCGGCGCGCGCAAGCCGATCGGGGCTTTGATCCGCGACTGGCCGCTCATTCTGGTGCTTCCATGATGCGCCCGCACTCGCCACAGGTCCGCCGCGCAACCGAACTGAAGAAGCGCTCGAAGATGCCGGCAAACTGCGTTTCGATGTTGGTCAACTGCAGCTGCTCTTCGTAGAGCAACGCGTCGCAGCCTTCGCAGTACCACTGAAAGCCGTCCAGCTCGCCGACCCGCCGCTCGCGCTCGATCACGAGCCCGATCGTGTTGGCATGCCGTTGCGGTGAGTGCGGTATGTTCGGCGGCAACAGCATGACGTCACCGGCGCGGATTGGCACATCGATCCGGCGGCCGTCCTGCATGGTCTGCAGCAGCATGTCACCTTCGAGCTGATGGAAGAATTCCTCGGCTGGATCGACGTGGAAGTCCTTGCGGGCATTTGGCCCGCCCACCACCATGATGATGAACTCGCCGTCGCGGAAGATTCGCTTGTTGGCGACAGGTGGCTTCAGCTCAGCGCGGTGCTGGTCGATCCACTGCATCAGGTTGAAAGGCTGCAGACTGCGCATTCCGGCCACTTCTCAGGCGTTCGATTCGCGTATGTTACGCAAATGCTCGCGTTGGAGGTGCCTGTGGCACAGCTGAAACTTCGCCGCCGAAACGGCTTCTCTGGTCCGCTTGTGGTGTCTGTCCTTGCGCTGCTGGTGCTCAGCGGCTGCAGCAGCCTGCCGAAGCTCAGCTGGCCCTTTGGAAAGAAAAGCACACCGCCGCCGCAACCCGTCGTGGAGCTGTCATTCGAGGCGGCCGCCTATCCGCAATACTGGAAACGCAACACGCTGGTGCTCGATCTGCAGTCCGCGCCGAGCTCTGGGAGCTCGACTTTCAGTCCCGCGACGCCGGCCGGATGGCCGGTGCGTCTGGCGCTGCGGGTTCGTCCGGGCGCGTTCGCGGCGCTCGAAGTGCAGGGTGACGCGCGGTCGGTGCTGCCGGTCAGCGCTGCCGCAACGGGGCCGATCGATCTTGAGCTGGATCCGGCGATCTATCAGCGCACGACGCCATCGATCACGGTACGCTGGGGCGCGATCGCCGCAACGCCGTAACGCAAGGCAATCCAAACGTACTGCGCAAATTCAGAGTCGAACGAAAAACATCGGGAGTAGCGCGTCGTTGGTGCCACCAGCGATCTGCGTTCAACGCCGAGAAGACTTCCGCGCGAAACGCTTGCTGTCTTTGCTCGTCCGGGCTTGAGTACATTCTCCGATTCGATATGCTCGTAGGGCTGCGGCGACCGCTGCGGCGGATCGTTCCGGCTTGAGTACATTCTCCGATTCGATATGCTCACCCTCCCGGATACACTGTGCCCTCGCAGAGTTCCGGCTTGAGTACATTCTCCGATTCGATATGCTCCGCGTCTGCGCTGACCAGCGCGTCCGCCCAGTTCCGGCTTGAGTACATTCTCCGATTCGATATGCTCGCACGCGCTGAAGGCCACCGACGCTCGGCCGTTCCGGCTTGAGTACATTCTCCGATTCGATATGCTCGCTGACGGGCTTGAATGCGCGAATGGGAACGTTCCGGCTTGAGTACATTCTCCGATTCGATATGCTCCATGAGCTTTGACGATCCGATCGTGTACCCGTTCCGGCTTGAGTACATTCTCCGATTCGATATGCTCAGCACTGGCAGATGCCCGTGCGATGGCTGAGTTCCGGCTTGAGTACATTCTCCGATTCGATATGCTCGAACCGCGATGACGGGTAATCGGGTTGATAGTTCCGGCTTGAGTACATTCTCCGATTCGATATGCTCCAGGGGAGAAAAACACGGCACACCTACAGCGTTCCGGCTTGAGTACATTCTCCGATTCGATATGCTCGTTACCGGGATAGCGCCCTCGGGCTTCGCCGTTCCGGCTTGAGTACATTCTCCGATTCGATATGCTCGTTCGCTCGCGACTCAATGCGCACCGCGTCGTTCCGGCTTGAGTACATTCTCCGATTCGATATGCTCCAAAGTCTTGCGGAGCTTGTCAAGATCCTCGTTCCGGCTTGAGTACATTCTCCGATTCGATATGCTCGCCACGATAAAGCCAGTCGGCCCGAACGTAGTTCCGGCTTGAGTACATTCTCCGATTCGATATGCTCCAGACCCGCTGGCACGAAGACGACCTGGCCGTTCCGGCTTGAGTACATTCTCCGATTCGATATGCTCACCGTAGTAACCGCTAAACCGTGTCCTATAGTTCCGGCTTGAGTACATTCTCCGATTCGATATGCTCAATTGTCTCGCACGCATTGGACGCACAGCAGTTCCGGCTTGAGTACATTCTCCGATTCGATATGCTCCCCACATTGAGAAATCCATCGACATTCTGAGTTCCGGCTTGAGTACATTCTCCGATTCGATATGCTCCCGCGTTGTCAGCCACCCGCCAAGCTTCGCGTTCCGGCTTGAGTACATTCTCCGATTCGATATGCTCTGGCCTCGGATCAGCACCATCACTGCCATAGTTCCGGCTTGAGTACATTCTCCGATTCGATATGCTCAGCAAGTTCAACACCCATGATCCCTACCCCGTTCCGGCTTGAGTACATTCTCCGATTCGATATGCTCCTTTTGGCCATTGTCCCGTCCTCATCATAAGTTCCGGCTTGAGTACATTCTCCGATTCGATATGCTCCTTGACGCGCATATTGCGCTCACCGAAGCCGTTCCGGCTTGAGTACATTCTCCGATTCGATATGCTCCACCATGGAATACAGTAACGAAGAACTAGCGTTCCGGCTTGAGTACATTCTCCGATTCGATATGCTCGACATTCGCGTGCGGCCGATGTGGCGTGAAGTTCCGGCTTGAGTACATTCTCCGATTCGATATGCTCCGAGGATAAAATCGCTGCAGTGACGGCAACGTTCCGGCTTGAGTACATTCTCCGATTCGATATGCTCGACCATTGTTCAGTCCGCGCCGGTGTTTTCGTTCCGGCTTGAGTACATTCTCCGATTCGATATGCTCGCGCAGTGCCTCGCCTGTTCCGGCGCAGACGTTCCGGCTTGAGTACATTCTCCGATTCGATATGCTCGCGAACGAAGGTGGGACGCTGTGCGCGGTAGTTCCGGCTTGAGTACATTCTCCGATTCGATATGCTCCCCGTGAATGATGTTGTGGTGCATGTCCCTGTTCCGGCTTGAGTACATTCTCCGATTCGATATGCTCCCCAGCCATTTAGGGTCCAAGGCACCGACGGTTCCGGCTTGAGTACATTCTCCGATTCGATATGCTCTGCCGGGCGGCTTGGCGCAATTGGTGGAAAGTTCCGGCTTGAGTACATTCTCCGATTCGATATGCTCCTGAAGTCACGTAGGCCACGCGACCGAATTGTTCCGGCTTGAGTACATTCTCCGATTCGATATGCTCTGCGAATCGCGCAGCGCCTTGAGTTGCACTGTTCCGGCTTGAGTACATTCTCCGATTCGATATGCTCCTGAACGCTACCGCCCCGACTGGCTGGTATGTTCCGGCTTGAGTACATTCTCCGATTCGATATGCTCTGATCGCGCGCAACTTAATGTTTTTAATGATAAATATAGTGAATTGAGGAACAAATTCCCGGCCATTCTGATCAAAACATGACCAGTTGGTCGGGATTTTTTCGCGCACTTTGGCGCTTGCCAGACGTGTACGACATCATTCTCTCGTACTGCTTGTCAGTGAAGAAAAGGATGTCCACTTTGCCGCCCTCCGGAAGTTCGTTTTCAACCCGCCGTACGTGAGTATTGGCTTGCTCGCGGCTGGAACATAGTCTCGTATAGACCGAAAACTGCACCATCTCGAAGCCGTCATCGAGCAGCGAGCCTCGAAAAGCCGTCGCGGCCTTCCTCTGGACCGGCGTGCCGACCGGTAGATCAAACATTACCAGCATCCACATCAGCCGATATCCGGTCAGGATGGTCATTGCCATCTCCATGGCCAAGAGCTGCGCGAAACGCTCGACCGCTAGGTACTTCGGGAAGTTCCATGTCATGGCGTTCGCCAAGAAAGATCTCCGCCAGCGAACTGGCTTCACGTTGTATGCACGTCATCAGCGGTGTGGTACCTCGATCAGACTCAATGTCGATGTACAGCAGCTGAACCAGTTTTCGTTTCGTGGCTGGAGTGAGTTCGGCTTGCGGCTGCTGGCCCAATAGCTTTACGCAAGTATCGACAACGGGTCTCCAGGGCTCCATCAAGTCGTCCGCAAGCGGCATCGGATTCTTGTGACTGGAGTGGTGAATACCCAATCCGGGATGAAGACCGGCACCCGCTACAGCCCGCGCTGTCGCGGAGCGCATTACGGCGTAGCCATAGTTGAGCCACGCGTTCCGCCCTGGGAGGTCGGGATCACGGATGAAACGGTCTCCGAACATAAGCTTCCAGTACCTCTTTGCGCCCTGAGCCTCTGTGTTCGATGGGTCCCCAGAACGCACTTTGGCGGCAAGCACTCGCAGCGGTTGGGAGTGTTCTCCGGTCGCATCCAAGGCGGCCGCTTGCCATAGCAGTTTGTAACGAACCATCGCTTGCCAGAGCCGCTTTCTGAGCGGCAAAGATGCCGCCGCTTGGGCACGCAAACGCTCGCCCTGGGCGTGATGGCCTACCATGGGCACCAACCAGGAGACAGGGGCGAAATTCGCGCCGCAGAGTACGAAGGAAGCGCCGCGGGCAGCCAGTGCGTCTACGACTGAGCGCGAGAACGACACACCACGTGCCGTCGCAATGACGCCTAGAACATCATCCAGCGGCACGCGACCGAGTTCCTGGCCGCGGTGGCTGATCAGCAGGAACCCATCCCGACAAGAGAGGTATCTGCCGTCTTCGGCAATTTCAACTACACGTTCGCGCACCGGGTCGTCGCAATGGCCAAACCTGACCCAGAGGATCGACGACAACGGCCACTGCCTTGAGCCGTTGCAGCGTGGCTGCGGACCACGTCCGGTATTTGAAGGGATCTTCGCGATCTGCGTCACGCTCCTTCAGAGCACCACCCTCGGTGAGCGATGCAACGGTAATCTTCCCCGCGCTGATCTTCACCACGCGGACAAGTTCCTTGCCGCCACTTTCTGGTTGGATTCGGAGCGCGTCGTCGACATGGAGCTGCATTACTACTTCGCCCACAGCGGCGGGCGAGCTTGAGCCCGCCGCGTCGAACGACGAAAGAACATGGTCGCGCCATCGCCCAGTTTCACGGGACTGCAAAATCAACACACTGTGATTGGAGTCTCCTTTATAGCCCTTGTAGATGTGCCCGTCTTTGTCTGCGATGGGAATTACCGTCAGCCGCTCAACGATTCTAATTCGACGAATACCCGTGTCGGCTGAAAACTTGGCCAGCGCGGCTATCAACTCTTTGCCCTGATTGTCCTTTGCTATTGGCATGAGGCGCGCGCGCAGCGCCTCGTCACGAATCTTGAGAAGATCCCGTTCGTTCTTAAGCGCGCTCAACGGCCTCCGGTGCACGACTTCAATCGGCTTTTCGAAGGAGTCGTGTTGACCGGCGATACCGTAAGCTGTGTCGTTGTGAAGCTTCGAGTTCACGCCGTGGTCAGCTTTGAAGGAAACAACCAGCTTTCCGAGACCGAAAGACAACTGGTTCCGAAACTGGTCCCATGGTGAGTCGAAGCCTTCGAGAAATCGAGCGGTTGCGCCTTCTGCCCCCGCAGCCGACAGGCTCGACATTCGCTGCAGAAGCGCTCTGTCGGTGACCGCGACCACGGTGGCATCGATGGCGTGGTGTCGATGGTCTGTGCGATTCTTCATATTTCTGCTGGAGAGGAGCGTGTTGAGGCCCCATCGCGATCGCAACATTGCCGTCAGCCGCCCCGGTACGACCCAGACTTTGTTCGTCGGGCAAATCGCCGCAAGATACTCGCGAGCTGCGCGAGAAAGAAAGGCCGTGTCGTTGAGGTGTCGTGCGAGAAAGTCGCCACTTTCGGAGAACTGCACCAGTGCGTCCGGAGCAAAGCGTTTACGTTTCGCTGGTGGAAGTAGCGCGGCGCGATCCAAAATGGCCTGCCACGCATACTCCCCTGGAGAATGACCGAAAGCGTCGACAGGGGTGCGTTTGCTTTTGTCCCGATTCGATTTTCGAGTCGAGATCGTCTTGTTGTTGGCCGAGTCATCGAGCGTCGCGGCGAAAGGCAGAATGTGATCGATCTCAATCTCGTCGCTGAACAACCGCGAGATCGAAATCATGTCACCTGAATAGGGGCAGCGGCGATCTGAAGGGCTCGAAGCGAGATCCTCCCAGAGCCGTAGTCGCAGCATGTTGCCGGGCGTCGGAGGCAGCGCTAACTCTTTAAGCCGCTCGCGCCTTTCGTCAGCTTTGCGCTGGTTTTCGGCCTGCTCTTTCTCGAGTTCTTCCTTTCGCCGACGGGACAATTTCAGGTCTCGAGCAAGCTCGATCACAATCTGGCTTGGTCGGCCGAACTTGCCGATGATGGCGTTGACAACCTGGCGAAGTTGATTGAGGCCCACATGAACCGTTGGATTCGAGATGCGTCCGTAGCGTTTGTCAGGCCGATCTTTCGGGTCGTACGTGCCCGTCCCGACGTAGTGGGCGAGGTACTCCGCGTAGTAAGGCAGCTTTGATAGCGCACCGCCCTCGTCGCGCCTCGCATGATCGTAACCGGCCAAGCGAGCCGCTTGATCGTAAGTCCTGACGTCCGATTCCAGATGAGGCAAAATCTTGTTGATGGCTTTGAGACTGAGACTGCCGAACTGATCGTCGAGCCGCACGCTCGCGGCAGCCTTGGCGGACTGCTCGGAAAATCCATATTGCCCGCTGAGTAAATGCACGAGAGTCGCCTCATCTTCCACGTCTACTACGAAGTTCGTGATTTCATCGCGTTCGGTCGCTGACAAATTGTCCCAGCCGGCTCCGAGCACTTTTCTGAGTGCTACGGAAGTTGTGCACCCTTTGAGCCCCTTGCGTTTCGCCGTCTCGAGGTTGAATTCTGAAGCCTCGGGCAACTCAAGCAGCTGTCTCAGCTGTTCAAAACTGCGGCTCTTCGCATCTGCCAGATAGTTCAATGCCCGATTGCGCTCGGCGAGCGTCAGGGAAGACTCAGTAGCCCCGACGCTGCGGTAACGAAGATGATTCAACTCCTGAAGCATGCGAAAGCGCTGCACGGTTGGAAGAGCCAACGGCGCGCGGAACTCTTTGCTTTCGAAGGGGCACCGGCCAGGCGCAACGGGGCGTAGCGCGCGCTGGAACAACAGTGCGTCACGCAACAGAGCCCGCGTGCTTTCATTGAATAGCGCCGGATCGTATGGTGCCTGCTTCGACCAGATCAAATCGAATTCGTCCTCGATCATAGAGCGCTGCACATAAAGCTCGTAGCTACTCCGTGCGCCCTGGCCATGCAATCGGGCGCGGACCGGGTCCCGCCGCGAGTGCCGCTCGGCTAGCCACTCACCAACCGTGCGAGCTCCCGATTCCGCCATTTGGGCACGCACGCCAGACACTGCTGTCGCGATCTTCCCTTGGTCATTCACTTCCTTGTTTACTCTCCTGTTGCTTCTGAACCCACGCCGTTGATTCAGATGGAAGAGCGCACGACCGAACTCAAACGGCGTCAGGCGCTCATTTAGACCGCGCCGCCGGAGCTCGTAGGGGTCAAGGTCGCGGAGACTTCGCCGCGCCTCAGGATCTTTCGGCATGAGGTCCCGCTCGATCATCAATCGCATGAGCCGTGCGCGCCGACGGAGAAATCGATCTCGTCTTCGTCGCATTCCGCGCGCCAACCGGCGCGCCGCTGCCAGGGAGGCACCGCCAATGGGTTCGCGGCCATCCGGAAAGATCCGTACACCTAAACGGGCGATTCGCTCCGGTAAGTCCTTGTTGTTTAAAGCAACGATGCACCATCCTAGTGAATTCGTGCCCAGATCGATGCCGAGACGATACTTAATTGGGTGCTTCATTCGGCCCACGCAGATTGATGAATCGATTGACGACTAGCTGGGTACAAAGATAACCTGACTACGGAAAATATCGAATCGGAGAATGTGCTCCTTCCGCTAACAAGCTGAAAGATTGCACCAAATAGGCCCGGCTTGACCGGGCCTTCATTTTCTTGGAACCTCTGGAGCAGCCACTCGCGCGGTTCCTCGTACAGCTCGGTGGACTCTGCGGCGGCCTGCAGGCTATGCGCCCGTATTTTTGTCGGCTAACCGGCAGACCTCAGGAACTCAGTGAGTGTCTCCCGGTATTGTTAACAGTCGACATAAGTGTCGACTTTCGGTAGCGCCAACGCCGTATGGAAAGACCGGCAATCCATCGAAATCTTCTATCTGCTCTTCCTGCGGGCGTTTGGGGCGCGCGTGGTCAAAGCTCTTTTCTCGCTCAACGGAGGCTGCAATCTGCGGTTCTTCCTGAAGAGCGTTCGTTACTCGGAAGACATCGATCTCGATATTCGAACATCGAATTCTCGCGACGTGGCTTCGATGGCGAGGCTGTCGTGGAGACCGTGGATGCCGAAATCATCAGGACTCACCGTCCCTACCCAGTTATCGTACAGCCCTGCTCTGTGCACTCGGCCTTCCCATAGAAGGTGGCGGCGTTGACGCAGCTCTCAAATGAACCAGATCGAAGCACTGCAACGTCTGCGAGCGCTAGCAGCCCCGGTCGTGGAAACTCGCGACGTGGCCGCGTTGCTAAAGGTTTCGACCAGAAATGCGACGACGATTCTCCGACGCCTCGCCATGAATGGGATGATCATCCATCTCAGCCGCGGTCGCTGGCTGGTGTCCGAGAAGATCGATCCCCTGGCGTTGCCGGAACCGCTTTCTGCTCCTCACCCAGCTTACGTCTCGCTCCAATCTGCGCTGTTTCACCATGGGTTGATCGAGCAGATTCCAGCGGCGATCTACGCGGTGACGTTGGGGCGACCTTGCCGTCTGCAGACTCCGATGGGAGCAATTTCATTCCATCAAATGCCGCCGGATCTGTTCAAGGGTTTCGAGGTTGCGGCACAGTCCGATGCGAAAATCGCGACTGCAGGGAAAGCGCTTTTCGATCTGTTCTATCTGGGACCCGGACGGGCGCGTATTTTCTCGAGCCATCCGGAGATCGCGATCCCTGTGCGTTTCCGCTGGGCGCATCTCATGGAGTACACGAAACTGGTGAAGTCGTCGGGTCGTCGGGCGTATGTCACCGCGCGAATCAGGGCAGTTAGATCCGCAAGCTGAAGCGCTAGGTGACCGTGGCGCCTGAGCAAGCCACCTGCGTCACGCGTCCGTGGTCGAGATCGACGGCCGTCAGCGCGCCGCCCCAGACACAGCCGGTGTCGAGTGCCAGCAGGTCCGGGCGCTGCAGCAGCCCCAGCGTCGACCAGTGGCCGAACACGATGCGAGTACCTTGGCTCGCGCGTGGCTCGATGTCGAACCAGGGCATGAACGGTGCGGTGGTCGCGGCCGGCGCATCCTTGAGCTGCAGATTCACGACACCGTCGGGTGTGCAGTAGCGCAGCCGCGTCAGCACGTTGACGACAAATCGGTGGCGCTCAGCTCCATTCAGATCGTCGCTCCAGCAGTCGGGCTTGTTGCCGTACATGGCTGCGAACAGCGGCTCGGGTCGCTCGCGTAGCTCCTGCTCGACTTCGGCGGCCAGCCGCAGCGCCTGCTCGATCGTCCACTGGGGGACGAGTCCGGCATGAAGCAGCAGTTCATCGCCGTCCGCAATCCGGTGCGCGAGCGGGCGATGCCGCAGCCATTCGAGCAGCTCCTCCCGGTCCGGTGCCTGCAGCACGTCGTCGAAGCTGTCGCCGCTGCGCGTTCGGCCGCCGTAGCCGCGGGCGAGCAGATGCAGGTCGTGATTGCCGAGCACGCTGACGGCGTTGTCGCCGAGGGCGCGGATGAACTGCAGCACCTTTAGCGACTGCGGTCCGCGATTCACCAGATCGCCGACCAGATAAAGCCGGTCGCGGTCGGTTGAGAATTTCAGCTTGCGCAGCAGTGCGCGCAGTTCGTCATGGCAGCCTTGCAGGTCGCCGATCGCATAGCGGGCCATGCGAGCGGGGTGGCTAGTTCAGCACGCCGGGAATCGCCAGTCGGAACGGGCGGATCGGGGCATCGAACTGCATACCGTCATCGCGGCGCATCTGGTAACTGCCGTGCATGGATCCCACCGGCGTCTCGAGCACCGCGCCGCTGCTGTAGCGAAAGCCCTGCCCGGGCTTCAGGTACGGCTGCTCGCCAACGACGCCGTCGCCGCGAACTTCCTGGACCTTGCCGTTCGCGTCAGTGATCAACCAGTGCCGCGTCACCAGCCGCGCAGGCGTCGAGCCCTGGTTGCGGATCGTGATCGTGTACGCAAACACGTAGCGGTTCTCCCGCGGCTCGGACTGCTCTGCGAGATAAGCGGTCTCGACGTCGATCGCAATGGGCTGTTCGTTTTCGCTCAAGAGGGGTCGCTCACGAACTGTCTCGCGGCAGGCGCACGGCCAGTACATCGCAGGGCGCGCTGTGCAGCACGGTGTCCTCGGTCAGGTTCACGAGGATCGACATGCCGTGCCGCTCGCGGCAGCCGAGCATGATCAGATCGACGCCATGCTCGCGCGCCACGCGGATGACTTCGGACTTCACGCTACCGGTCTCGACCCAGTACTGACCGCCCGGCAGCTGCAATTGCGCGACGATATCGCCAAGGCGCTGCCGCGCACGCTCGAGCAGCTCCTCCTCGATCTGGACCGCTGGCATCAGCGTCTCGCCCATCGGTTCGACCGGCACGAACTCGAGCACATGCAGCGCTTCGACCTGCGAGCCGAACGCTTTGGCCACTGCCGCAGCCTGGCGACCGACGATCAGCGCGTGTTCGTCGAGATCGACGACCAGAAGGATCTTCTTGTAGGGGCCCATGGTACCGAAACTAGCTGTTGGTCACGGTACGCGCAAGCGCGCCAAACTGCGCCGGGCTCAGGGTCTCCGGTCGCGCCGAAGGGTCGATGCCGCAAAGCTCGAAACCGGCGGGTTCGACCAGCCCCCGCAGTGCGTTGCGAAGTGTTTTTCGGCGCGCTGAAAAGGCCGTGGACACCAGCCGGGCAAACGCTGCCGGGATGTCGAAGGCCGGCGTCTGCCGCATCCGCAGGCGCGCCACGGCGGACCAGACCCTGGGGGCGGGGCGGAAGGCGCCCGGCCCGACTTCGAACAGCTTTTCGACTTCGACCCAGGGCGCGAGCATGACCGTCAGGCGACCGTACTCGCTGGTGCCCGGATCAGCGCTCATGCGGTCGATGACTTCCCGCTGCAGCATGATGTGCAAATCATCGATTGCTTGCGGCTGGGCGATCAGGTGAAACAGCAGGGGCGTCGAGACGTTGTACGGCAGGTTGCCGATCACGCGCAGCCGTGCGTTGCGCTCGGTGCTGAGCGCCGCAAAGTCGAATCGCAGCGCGTCGGCCACATGCAGCTGCAGCGCCGGCCGATGTCCATGCTGCACGCGCAGTGCCGCAGCCAGATCGCGGTCGATCTCGATCGCATCGAGGCTGCCGCCTTGCAGTGATCCAGCGGATTCGAGCGCTTCAAGCAGCGCGGCGGTCAGTGCGCCGCGGCCGGGCCCGATCTCGACGATCGCCTGGCCGGGTTCGGCGGCGATGGCATCGAGAATGCTGCGGACCACGGCGGGATCGTGCAGGAAGTGCTGAGCGAATCGCTTGCGTGCAAACACCATGGCTCAGCGACGGCGAGCGGCGAGTTCGATGGCAAGTTCGATCGCTGCATTCAGGCTGCCGGTGTCGGCGCGCCCGGTGCCGGCCAGATCGAGCGCTGTGCCGTGATCGACCGAGGTGCGAATAATGGGCAGTCCGAGCGTCACGTTGACCGCCTGGCCGAAGCCTGCGTGCTTGAGTACGGGCAGGCCCTGGTCGTGATACATCGCGAGCACCGCATCGCAGCTGGCAAGCTCCCGCGGCACGAACGCGGTGTCGGCCGGGATCGGGCCGCGTGCGTCGATCCCCGCAGCCCGTGCCCGCGCGATCGCAGGCTGGATCGTCTGCTGTTCCTCCGTGCCGAGATGCCCGCCTTCGCCGGCATGCGGGTTCAGCCCGCAGACCGCAATGCGCGGTTGCTGCAGTCCCCACAGATCCCGCAAGCCGCGATCGAGCGTGGCGAGCACGGCATCGAGCCGCGCACCATCGAGGGCGTCGCTGACTTCGCGGAGCGGCAAGTGAGTGGTCGCCAGCGCGACCCGCAAGCTTCCCGCAACCAGCAGCATGACCGGCACAGCCGTGCCGCAGGCCGCTGCGAAGTACTCGGTATGGCCGGCGAACGCGATGCCGGCATCATTGATGATCGACTTCTGCACCGGCGCCGTGACGAGGGCCGCGAATTCGCCGCTCTGTGCCCCGGCCAGGGCCCGATCCAGTGTCGCCAGCACATAGCGCGCGTTGCGGGGATCGAGCCGCGCGACCTCGGCCGGTGCGCGCAGCGGCTCATGCAGCACCCGCAGTACGCCCGGCACGCTCGGCTGCGGCGCGGAGTCAGTGCGATAGGGTTCGAGACGCAGCGACAAGCCCAGCTGGGTCGCGCGCTCAGCCAGCAGCTTGGCATCGCCAATGCAGACGAGTTCGACATCGAAGCCACGCTGGGAGGCGAGTTGCAGGCACAGTTCGGGGCCGATGCCAGCGGGTTCACCGGCCGTCAGCGCGATGCGCGGAATCACCACGGGCCGGCGGTCAGCTCTTCGTTTCGACGTAGGCTTCGTCGCGCAGGCGGCGCAGCCACAGCTCGGTCTCTTCGTCGGCCTTGCTCTCGCGCAGCTGCGCGAAGGCGCGCTGGCGTCTCAGTTCGTCGGTGTTGTCGAACTCGCGCCGGCCCAGCACCTGGATCAGGTGCCAGCCGAACTGGGTGCGAACGGGTTCGCTGATCTGTCCTTCGGCCAGCGTCGCCAGCGTCGCTTCAAACTCCGGCACGAAGCTGCCCGGCCCTGTCCAGCCCAGATCACCGCCGTCCGTCGCTGAGCCTGGGTCTTCGGACAAGGTCTTGGCGAGGCCCGCGAAATCCTCGCCCTTGAGGATCCGCTCACGCAGCATGACCAGACGCTGGCGGACCGTGGCGTCGTCCTGGATCTCGGTCGGCTTCAACAGGATATGCCGCGCGTTGACCTGTTCGATCACGGTCGGTTGATCCGCACCGCGGACCTCGTTGAGTCGAACGAGGTGATAACCGGAAGGCGTGCGCAGCGGTTCGCTGACTTCACCGGGTTTCAGTTTGACGACCAGATCGGCGAGCACGGTCGGAATTTCCGGTCCGCGCCGCCAGCCGAGCGCGCCGCCTTCGAGTGCGGTCTGGCTGTTCGAGTACGCCACCGCCAGCCGCGAGAAATCCTCGCCGGCTTCTGCGCGGCGATATACGTCTGCTGCGCGCGCCGAGGCGGCATCGAGCTGCTGCGGCGTCGCATCCTGCGGCACCGCGACGAGGATGTGCGACAGGTTGTACTCATTGAGCTCGGACGGGCGCGACTTCAGCCTCTCCAGGAACTGATCCAGTTCGCGCGGACTGACGCTGATCCGCTGGATCACGTCGCGCTGGCGCAGCAGCTGCAAGGTCAGCTCCTTGCGCAGGCCGTCCCGGTAGGTGGCGTAGTCGATGCCCTGCTGGGCGAGCGCCTCTGGAAGTTGCGCCAGTGGGATCTCGTTGCGCTGCGCGACATCGCCGAGCGCGGCGTTGAGGTTCTCGTCGGTGATCCGGATGCCGGCGCGCTTGGCGCGCTGCAGCTGGATCTCCTGCAGGATCAGCCGCTCCAGAATCTGCTGCCGCAGTACATTCTGCGGCGGCAGCTCAAGGCCCTGCTGGCGCAGTCGCTCGGCGATCACGACAATCTGCTCTTCGAGGTCGCTCTGCAGCACGACGCCCTCGTTGACGACCGCGACGACGCGATCGAGCAACTCGCCGGTGCTGGCGAGCTCGCGGGTCTGCGCCGCGAGCGATGCGGGCAGTGCGTGCAGGGCGAGCAACAAGGCGGCAGCGGCCAGCCGGGGCGCGGTAACGATCATGGCGGATGCTCGCTTTTTCAATATTTTCATGGGCTTATCTGAGGTCCGGAGTATCCACGAATCGCCCGCTCGAGGAAAGCGTCAGCCGGTACTCCGACACTGGCGAGTCCGTTGAGTTCAAGCTGCAGGTAGATGCCGGTATCCTTTTCACCGGTACGGCTTGACACAAACCGCCGCGCCACGGCGCGCAGCCGCCAGCAGCACGCCTTGTATTCGAAGCCCGCGAACCGCTCCAGCGCCGAGTTGTCCTGCAGGTCATAGACGACGCGCGCAAATGCATTCCAGCGATCGCCAATGGGCCAGGCGCCGGATACCTCTGCCTGCTCGAGGCGATTGCGCTGCAGTCGGTAGGCGAGATTGACGACCCGATCCGCAGCCGGTCGGTACTGCATGCGCACCTGCGCGCGCTCCGAGCGACTCTGTTCGGGATCCCACTGCATGCCAAGATCCAGGCTCCAGTCCTGATAGGCGTTCAATGACAGCTGCGCGACCAGATCCGAACGGGGGGTGGTGCGGGGTGCCTCGCCGGGCAGGCTCACTCGCGGCTGGTCGAAGTAGTACGTTTGACCGAGCGTTGCCGCCAGAAACTGCTGCTGCGTCGCGCTGCGGAACAGACGGGACGTGACGCCGACGCTGACCTGGTTCGCGTCCGAGACTCGATCGGCGCCGACATAGCGGTTGGTGCGAAACAGCTGCACGAAGCTGAAGTCGGGCACGGCGGTGTCGAACACTGGCAGCTCGGTCTGGTCGCGAAACGGCGTGTACAGATACAGCAACCGTGGTTCAAGTGTGACGCGCCTTTGCCCGCGCGATCCGGCCATTCGCTCAAAGAACAGTCCACCATCGATGGCGGCGAACGGCATCGAGCGGTTCGGTGATGTCTCATCTCCGGGTGCGGTTTCGTCGAGATCGTACTGGGTGTAGCGAAACCCGGCCGAGGGCCGCAGAAAGTATCCGGCGCCTGAAAAGTCGAGTCCGGCCCGCGGCGCCGCGTCGACGCGCCAGCCCCTTACCCCGACGTCACGCTGGAAATTGACGAGCTCGCCGTCGAAGCCAAACGACAGCCGGCCGAGTGGACCAAAATTCCAGCGGCCGCTCGCGAGCAGCCGCGGTGTACGGGCGTAAGGCCGTTCGTCGTCCGGCAGATCGCGATCGATCGTCTGGTACTGCTGGAATTGCCCGGTCAGCCGCCAGTTCTCATCACGATAGGACAATTCCGCGAGGCGCTCCAGAAACGCGACGCTGGTGCCCTCGGGCCCTTGCGCGAAATCCTCGAAGTACTCCGAATCGCTGACGTCCTCGGCATCGAAGCGGGCGCGCCAGCCGCGCGGCAGATCGATCCGATGCTGTAGGCGGACGCGGGTTCGATCGTCATCGCCACTGCTGACCGCGTCATCGCCCGGCAGCACGTTGAACGTCAACAGGCTCCGTTGGCGCGGCGTGAGCCACCGCACCTCGCCGCCGAGATCAAGGCCGCGGCGCGTGTAGAACGTCGGCTCGAGCGTCAGGTCAAGATTCGGTCGCAGATTCCAGTACCAGGGCACACTGAGCTGGCCACCGCTGCGGGTGCTGTGCCCGATGCTCGGAAACAGGAAGCCGGTCTTGCGTTCGCTGCCGAGCGGAAACGACAGGTACGGCAGGTACAGGATCGGCACGCCCTTGAAGTTGATCTCGGCGCCGCGGGCGGTGCCGAGTCGCTGCTGCGTGTCGAGCTCGATGCTGCGGGCGCGGATCTGCCAGGCTGGATCCTCCGCCGGGCAGGTGCTGAAGGTGACGTCCTCGAGCGTGACCACGCCGTTGGTATCCAGCGACATCTCGCGCGCCGTGCCCCGTGCGGGCCGCGCCGGCAGTTCAAATTCGGCGCCTTCGAAGCGCGCACCGCTGTTCTGACCGTACTCGCCGCGTGCGCCGCGCGCACGCAGCACAGGATCGCGGTACGCGACATTGCCGTCGACGCGGAAGCGCTGGCTGGCTGCGTCGTAGGTCACCTGCTCGGCGCTGAGCTGTCGATCGCCTTGGCGCACTGTGACATTGCCGGACAGTTCGGCGTTGCCGTCCCTTCCGAGCGCGGCATCGTCGGCCTGGATCTCGATCTCGGAGCTCTGCTCCGCGACGCCGGGATTCACAGCTTCGTTCGGCGGAGGCCGTGTGGCCGCGGTGACCACGCTCGAGGGGGCCGGGCAGCGCTGCGCCGCAGGCTGATCGGCGGGCGACTGAGCTGGCGCGCGGCTGCCCAGCGTGGCGCACAGGATCAGCAGCGCGGTCGCTGCCAGACCGCGCGGATCACGAATTCTGGCAGGTCGACGCGGGGTCAGCATCAGGCGGGGGATTATAATGATCGCCCGCTGATCCGCCGACGGAATTGCATGACTGCTATCGATACGCGCCTCGAGCAGCTGACGGACTGGTTGCGGCTGACGCTCGGGCACACGGTCGCGCGCATCGAGGTCGCCTCGGCGGATGCCAGTTTTCGGCGCTACTTCCGGGTCTTTGCTGCCGACGGCGGCAGCACCATTGCCATGGACGCGCCACCCGCGCATGAAGACGTGGGCCCGTACCTGCGGATCACCAATCTGCTGCGCTCGACCGCAGTGCATGTGCCCCATGTGCATGCCGCGGATCCGGTACAGGGATTCGTGCTGCTGGAGGATCTCGGCCGCACGTCATACCTCGAGGGTCTGCAGGATCCGGACGCCGTTGAACGGCTGTACGGCGATGCGCTCGCGGCGCTGCTGCGGCTGCAGCTGCACGGCGCGGACGCGGCCATGGCCCTGCTGCCATACGATGCGGCAGTGCTCCAGCGCGAAATGCAGCTGATGCCGGAGTGGTTCTGCGATCGGCATCTGGCGCTGTCGCTGGGGTCCGCGGAGCGCGAACTGCTGGAGGAAACGTTCTCGCTGTTGACAGAAGCTGCCCTGCAGCAGCCCGTCGTGTTCGTACATCGTGATTACCACTCGCGCAACCTGATGGTGCTGGAGCAGAACAATCCCGGCGTCATTGATTTCCAGGACGCGCTGCGCGGCCCGCTGACCTATGACCTCGCATCCCTGTTGAAGGACTGCTACATCAGCTGGCCGCGCGAGCGCGTCGAAGCCTGGGTCGAGCAGTTCCGCGCCGAGCATGCGCGTGCCGGACAGTTCGTGGTGGGATCATCGCGCGATTTTCTGCGAGCGTTCGATTGGATCAGCGCGCAGCGGCATATCAAGGTGCTCGGCATTTTTGCTCGCCTGTGCCATCGCGACGGCAAGCACGGTTATCTGCATGATCTGCCGCTGACGCTTGCTTACCTGCGCGATACCGCGCGGCGCTATCCGGAGCTCCACACTTTCGGCGAGTGGCTGGAATCTCGGGTGGTGCCGCGCCTGCCCGCCGCCAACGCCGCTGCGCTCGCAGCTGCCCTCGCGGCCGACCAGACCACCGGAGACTCATGACGATGCGCGCGATGATTCTGGCCGCCGGACGCGGCGAGCGGATGCGACCGCTGACTGACGAGTTGCCCAAGCCCTTGCTTTGCGTTGGCGGCCGGCCGCTGATTCACTGGCACCTGCAGGCGCTGGCGCGCGCGGGCGTTCGCGATGTCGTCGTGAATCTGGCGTGGCGGGGTGCGCGACTGCGCGAGTCGCTTGGCGACGGCGCCGCGTGGGGATTGCGAATCCATTTCAGCGACGAAGGAGAACAGGCGCTCGAGACTGGCGGTGGAATCTTTCAAGCGTTGCCGCAGCTGGGCGATGCGCCATTCCTGGTGGTCAATGGCGACATCTGGACCGACCACGATTTTGCACGTCTGCCGGCATTGCCAGCGGACGCGACCGCCTCGCTGGTGCTTGTGCCGAATCCCCCGCAGCATCTGCAGGGCGACTTCACTCTGACTCCGGCGCCTGACGGTGACGGTCGTCTGATCACTGAGACAGCAGGCGCGGTCCGCCACACCTTTGCTGGCATCGGCATCTACCGACCTGGGTTCTTTGCCGGCTGTCAGGCCGGATCATTCGCGCTGCTGCCGCTGCTGCGGCGGGCGATCGCAGCGCGTGCGTTGCGGGGCACGCTGTACGACGGGGCCTGGTACGACATCGGGACGCCGGCGCGGCTGCGGGAACTCGACCAGCGGCTGGCGAGTGGTGGCATCGGCTGACGCGCGGCCGAACCGGCACGGTAGCGTACAATCGAGAGTTTTCGCCTCCCCGGAATCCATTTGGCCACTCTGAAAGATATCCCCGTCATCGTCGCCGAGCCTGCGGCCGCCAGCGGACAGAAGTACCGCACAGCGCAGGGTTTTTCCGCGATCAAGGATGGCGTCAAGGCGTCCGCCGCGCGCGGCGTGCCGGTACCGATCACCCGCAAGCCCGCATGGCTCAAGGCACCGCTCGGCAGCGGCGGTGGCTACGCCGCCGTGCGCCAGATCGTTCGCGAGCATCGGCTGGCAACCGTCTGCGAAGAGGCCAAGTGTCCGAACATCGGCGAGTGCTGGAATGCCGGCACAGCGACGATCATGCTGATGGGCGAGGTCTGCACCCGCGCCTGTCGTTTCTGTGCGGTCGATACCGGCAATCCGCGGGGCTGGCTCGATCACGACGAGCCCGACAACACCGCGCGCAGCGTCGAACTGATGAAGCTGCGCTATGTGGTGCTGACCTCGGTGAACCGCGACGACCTCGACGACGGTGGCGCCGCGCATTTTGCCGCGACGGTGCGCGCCATCAAGGCCCGCAATCCGGGCGTTGCGGTCGAGGCGCTGACGCCGGATTTCCAGGGCGTGCTGGCGGACGTCGAAACCGTGGTCGATTCCGGACTCGATGTATTTGCCCAGAACGTCGAAACTGTGCGGCGCCTGACCCATCCGGTGCGCGATCCCCGCGCCAGCTACGAGCAGACGCTGGCGGTGCTCGCACATGCGCGCCGGCATCGCCCCGTCGTGCTGACCAAGACCAGCCTGATGCTCGGTCTCGGTGAAACCGACGCCGAGATCGCCGCGACGATGGACGATCTGCGCGCCATCGGCGTCGATATCCTGACGCTCGGTCAGTACTTGCGGCCGACGGCAAACCATCTGCCGATTGCGCGTTTCGTGACGCCAGCCGAATTTGATCGGTATCGGGAGTGGGGTCTCGCACGCGGCTTTCGCGAATGTGTGTCGGGTCCGCTGGTTCGCTCGAGTTATCGCGCCGAACAGGCGCTGAACGGCAATAACGCGGGACTCGACAACAGCCGCCTGCAGCCGTCGCCCCTGACGGCGACCGTGGTGGCCGCCCCGCGCGTCGTCGAATGGCGCGGCCGCGCCGACTACGAGCCGATCTGGCGCGAGATGCAGCAGTTCACGGACTTGCGCACTGAATCGACGCCCGATCGCATCTGGATGCTGGAGCATCCACCGGTGTTCACGCTCGGCATGAACGCCAGTCGCGAGCATCTGCTGTCGCCGGGTGAGATACCGGTAGTCCCGATCGATCGTGGCGGCCAGGTCACCTATCACGGTCCCGGCCAGCTGATGATCTATCCGCTGCTGGACCTGCGACGCGCGAAGCTGGGCGTGCGCGACCTGGTGACGGCGCTGGAACAAACCGTAGTCGACTACTGCGCTGCACACGCAATCGAGGCGGATACTCGCGCCGACGCCCCGGGTGTCTATGTTCGCGGTGCGAAACTTGCCAGTATCGGCATCCGCGTGCGCCGCGGGGCGAGTTATCATGGCCTCGCTCTGAACGTCGATATGGACCTCGAACCGTTCAGCCGCATCAATCCCTGCGGTTTCAAGGATCTCCCGATGACGCAGCTCGCGGATCTGGGCGTTGCCGCGTCCACCGCAAGCGTTGCCGCTGCAATCACGCCTCATCTGCTGCGTGCATTGAGATTGGAATAGAAGACGAAGGACCGACATGCACAGACCAGAAGACCTCGAAGCCGTACGTCAATTGCTGAGGCTGATTGGCGAGAATCCAGATCGCGAAGGGCTGGAGGAAACCCCGCAGCGGTTCCTGAAGGCTTGGGCCGATTACACGCGCGGCTACAACGAGAAGCCCGAGGACATTCTCAAGGTCTTCGAAGACGGTGCGCAGAAAGTCGACGAGATGGTCATCGTACGGGACGTGCCCGTGTACTCCCTCTGCGAGCATCATCTTGCGCCGTTTTTTGGTCGCGCATTTATCGGTTACGTCCCAGACCAGCGCATCGTCGGGCTATCGAAGATATCGCGGCTTGTCGAAGTGTTCGGCCGGCGCCTGCAGGTGCAGGAGCGCCTGACCAATCAGATCGCAGACGCGCTCTACAACAACCTGCAGCCGCTCGGTGTTGCCGTCGTGATCGAGTGCCGCCATATGTGCATGGAGTCGCGCGGCATTCGGCACGTGGGTGTATCGACCGTGACCTCTGCGCTGCGCGGCACGATCAAGGACAACCCCGATACCCGGCGCGAGTTCCTGTCGCTCATCGGCAAATAAACCGGCCGGCAAATAGCTGCCGTTACGCTCAGCTCCAGGTCAGCGGTTCGGTCAGCTTGCCGGGCAGCAGCTTCTCGCTCTGCGCGACGAAGTCCCTCGGCAACTGGTCGATCGTCCCTAGCTTCACCCCGTCAAGGCGCCACAGCATCGCACCCGGCTTGCCGCGCATCTTGAGCCAGGACTGCCATTCGGTCTGGCTGGTCCACGAGTAGTTGCTCGGAATCATCGTCTTGGTGTCGTCCGCCACATCGGCGACCCTGCAGGTCCAGCAGTCGAGCGTCATTTCGGTCTTGTGAAAGCCGGTGGCACTTTCCTTCCAGCGCGTGAAGGCATGGCGATAGATCCAGGCCTGGTCACCGAAGAATTGCCAGTCGAGCAGCACCGGTCGATTGAAGACGGTGCTTTCCATCGTGAAGCTGGCGCTGACCTGCGGGCCATTGGTGGTCATGACGCCGCCGCTGATACCGCCGCGAAAAGTCGGGACAGGTACAGTTTCGTCGGTGTAAGGATTCCTGAACTCGCTGAGGTACTGCTGCGTCTCGGCGTCCTTGTAGAACATCCAGCTGCGCGAACGCTCCTCGATGGCGCCGTCGGCACGCTGGCGCGACATCCGCACCGAGCATCCCTCGGTTCTGTACAGCAGACGTCCGTACTCCGACAGTTCCGGTCCGTCGCCGGGAATCAGCCCGAATACCTGTCCGGTCGAAAATGAGTAGATCGTTCGGCCGGACAAATCGCCCTGCAGGCGACCAAGCGTGCGGACATTGAACGCCGGATCGCGAATCGCCAGTGATTCGGCGACTGCAGCGGGCTCTTTCGCCGCAACCTTGCTGGCTGCGGCCGCTGCGGGCAGCGCGCCCGCTGCTGCGGCCATTGCAGTCAGCGACAGGGCATCGCGTCGCGAAATCGCAGCTTTCTCCGGCTTGCTCATCAGCACTGTCTCCTTGTCGAGGTGTTCCAATGGTCTGTAGAGTGCGAGCAGACCGCAGGATAAGCAAGATGCCGCGCACAACAGAGCAGATCAGTCGCCGCAGGATGCTGCAGCTGGCCGCGTCCGGCGTTGCAGCGAGCGGGCTTGCAACCGGTTCCGCTGCTGCCGGTACGGGCGTTGCTCGCGAGTTTGATCCACGTTCGCCGGCGGACAATCTTTACGGCCTGATCAAGATGGTGGGCTCACTCGACCCCGAGCAGCTGACATGGCTTTGGGGAGTGGGGCAGGTGACTGCCGTGGTCGCCGGCAAGGCCGCGACGCCGCTGTTCGATGTGCAGGTGTGCCGCCTCAGTTACTACCGGCCGCTTCCCCACGATGTCTATGAGCATCGCTTCTGGTCCTGCCTGTTTTTCGTTGCTGCAGAAGATGGATCTTTGCTGGAGCAGTGGCGCAATCCTGTAACCGGCGCGACCGTGCAGCCCGGTCACTATCGGGGCGGCCCGCTCGACGTGCTGTATCGCCCCGATGGAATCCGGACGCCCGCCAAACTGGACACCAACCCGCTGTCAGACGGCGGTCTCGATCCGTTCGTGATGCCGTGGCAGCGGCATGGCGATGAAGTCTGGTGTACGTTTGATTCGAACTTCGGGCTCGAGAACTACGATACCTATGTTTTTCGCGGCAGCTGGTTGGCGCTGGTCGATCCTGCTCGCTCCGATGTACCTACGAGCTATGCCTACTACGGTGCGAGTCGTTATTACCGCTGGCTCGGGATGACAGATCAGCCCGGCTACCTGCGCTGGCGGGTCTCCGGTGCCAAGGTGACGCGGCTCGACGACGTACCCACATCGATCATCGAATTGTCCGAGCAACGTTTTCCCGGTCTGATGCGCAATCCGCGCAGCTTCACCGAGCGAGCCGTAATCTACCGACCCGAAGGAACGGAGCCCAAATCTGATGCCGAATAGCATTCCGTCCGGTGATGCGACCGACCTCGGTCGGCGCCACGCGCTCGCTGCGCTCGCGGCGACGGCGTCCATTGCGACACTCGGACCGCTGGGCGGCAACGCAGCGGCGGCCGCAAAGACCCGCGCGCGCTTGCCCGAGACTCGTAGCGACGTGCTCGTCATCGGGGCCGGTCTGTCCGGACTGAATGCCGCGTTGAACCTGGAGGATCAGGGCCTCAGCGTGACAGTGCTCGAGGGTCGCGAGCGGATCGGCGGTCGCCTGTACACGCTGAACAATCTGCCCGGCAGTCCCGAAGGCGGCGGCAATGGCATCGGTTTCTCCTATGCGCGTTTTCTCGATCTCGCACGGCGACTGGAGGTCGAGCTGGTGCCGGAGAGACTGCGCACGGAACCGCGCCAGAACAGTGCGCTGCATGTGCGCGGCCAGTTCATACCGCTGACCGACTGGGAAAACAGTGCGCTGAATCCGCATCCTGAGGCGCTACGAAAGCTCGGTCCATGGCAGATCATTTTCGGCTTCCTGAGCCAGAAGCTGCCGGAGATGGAGCTCGATCAATGGCAGTCGCCGCAGTTCGCCTCGCTCGATGTCTCCATTGCGAGTTACCTGCGTGATCAGGGTCTCAATGACGAGACGATTCGTCTCGCTGACAAGTTCAGCTCCTACGGGACGAACCTGCACCAGACGTCGCTGCTGCAGCTGTGTCATGTGTTTACGTTCGCGCGCAAATCAGCCTTGATCGGTCGGGGCCGCGGCGCGCTCAGCGTCAAGGGCGGCAACCAGCGGATGCCGGAAGCGATGGCGAATGCGGTGGCGGGCGATGTGCTGCTCGGACGGCATGTTGCGGGAATCTCGATGGACGCGGACGGTGTCACGGCGCGCTGCGTCGACGGCAGCCTGCACAAGGCGCGTTTTGTTGTAGTGTCGCTGCCGTTCTCGGCGCTGCGGCTGGTCAGTGTCGATCCCTGGTTCCCGGGCGTGCAGGCCGAAGCCGTCGCGACGTTGCCGTACCATCATGCCTTCCAGGTGCATTTCGGGATCGAGAAGCCGTTCTGGGAGAAAGACGGACTGCCACCTTCGTTCTGGTCGGACGGTCCGATCGAGCGCTTCAACGCGCTCAACTACGGACCGAATGATTCGATCTCATCTTTCCTTCATTATTCGAACGGTGACTCCACCGAAGCTTACGATCGGATGCCGGCTGCCGACGCGGCCGCATTGATTCTCCGCGAGCTCGAACGCGTGCGGCCGGCTGCGAAAGGGGCCTTGCGTGTGCTGAAAGCGTTCTCCTGGCAGCAGACACCGTTCTCGGGCGGGGCGTACGCGTCCTGGGCTCCCGGGCAGATTCCGCGATTCGCGGAGGCGATGCGCAGGCCGCACGAGCGCCTGCATCTGTGTGGTGAGCACACGACTGTGCTGGCACGCGGCATGGAGGGCGCGCTGGAATCAGGCGAGCGCGCGGCGTTGGAGATACTACAGCGCGCCTGAGCCGACGCGCTGCTGGAGCGTTCCGAGACCATCGATGCCGCACTCGATATGGTCGCCGCGCTGTAGCGGGCCCACACCGGCTGGGGTGCCGGTGTAGATCAGATCTCCTGCGCGTAATGTGAAGTAGCCGGATAATTCCGCGATGATTTCGGGCACGCTCCAGATCAATTCGTGCAGCTGACCCTGCTGGCGTAGCGCACCGTTGACGCTGAGCCAGATCCGACCCGCCGGCAGCTGGTCGGCGACGGCCCGGTGAATCGGCGCAATGCCGGCCGCATTGTCGAAGCCCTTGCTGGTGTCCCAGGGTTGGCCGGCGTTCTTCGCCGCCTTCTGCAGGTCCCTGCGCGTGAAATCGTTGCCGACTGCATAGCCAAACACACAATCGAGCGCGTTCGAGGTCAGCAGATCTTTGCCGCCGCTGCTCAGTGCAATGACGAGCTCGACCTCGTGATGAAAGTCTGCGGTTCGGGACGGATAGGGGACGACAGCGCCCGATTCGATCAAAGCATCGGCAGGCTTCTGGAAGAAGAATGGCGGCTCGCGGGTCGGGTCGCTGCCCATCTCGCGCGCATGCTCGGCGTAGTTGCGACCCACGCAGTAGATGCGATGCACCGGGAAGCGCGCGTCGGTGCCAGCTATGGACAGGCTGGGCCGCGGTCCGGGTTCGAAAGCATAGGAGCTCATTGCGGCAGTTCCTCGATTTCCATCGTCAACCCTGCCGGAGAGCGGATCGACAGCACACGAGCCCCGGTTTTTGGATCGCGAAACGGACCGGCAATCAACGCCGCGCCGCTCTGGTCCGACGCCAGCCGCACGACGACCTGATCGAAGCTGCGGGTGGGAAACGTCCAGCCCACGATGCCGCGATTCGCGAAGCCCGGTTCAATAGGGTTGACTCGACCCTGTTCAAGCATATCGAGCAGCACGATGTAGCCGGTGGTCGCACCCGCCGCGAACAGCTGCACGAAACGAAACTGTGTGCCGGCATCGAGACCGAGACCGCCGGCCGGGCCGGAGGTCGTCAGGACCACATCGCGGCGCGCTTCCCAACTGAGCACCTGCTGGTAGAAATCGATCTCGGCGGAGGCATTTGAGACGACGATGGCCGAATAGGCGGGGCCGCCTATGCCTGACGCACGGTCGATAGGTCCGACCGGCGCGAGGTCAGGTGGGCGGCCGACGACCAGTGCGTAGCTGTCCTCGGGACCGCGAAAGTGAATCTCGCCCGAGGTGTAGCTGCTGCCATCGGGTCGGGTCATGACGAGCGGCACGATGCCGGCGGTGGAGTCGATTCCCTGCGCCGTGAGGCGGGCCAGCGTGTCCTCGAGGTTCGCAACCGGAAAGCCGATCGACAGGCCGCCGTTGAGCCGCGATTCCATTGCTGGGCGGATGCGTTTGCCACCGTCCATGACAATGACACGCAAGGTGTATCCTCGGCCCTCGCCGGGATGATCGAAGCACAACTCCCGCCAGGTCGCCGCAGCTGGCAGGCTCCACAGCTGGCGCTGCAGTGCTGCGGTCGGCGCAGCGGGTTCGCGGTCGCTGATCAGCTGCATGTGCATCGCTTCGGTAAAGAAACGAATACAGCCCGCCGCATCGTCGGTGCGCAGCGTCGCACGACACAGCGGACCGCACAGCGACTGCGGAGCATCCGCTGTGGGCGCCATCGGATCAAACGGCAGATTCGTTGCGGTCATGAAGCCTCCGTAAGAATTTCAAGCGCCGCGCGCTCACCGGATTCAAACGCAGCTTCCATACCGCGCTGCATGATCGCCGTGTGCTCGCCGCAGAACTGGATTCGCGGCAGGCGATCGCGCAGGTGACGACCGTAGCGGGTGATCTGACCTGGCTGCCAGTACACCCAGTCACCAGCGCCGAAAGGATCGCGGGCGCACGACTGGATCGTCAGCGGTGCCAGTGCGCCGCGGGTCGCGGGTCGGATGCGCTCGGCGACGGCGCGTACGTACTCAAAGCAATCGGGGTCGGACATGAAATTGAACTTGCGTGCTTCCGCGCCGTTGATGAACGCGATCACTGATTGGATGCCGCCGGATCCATCTGCCTGCATCGGTCCGCGATCGAGTGGCGTGAAGCGCTCGATCCCGGTGTCGGTCCACATGCCTGCCGGAAGACCGTCCTTTTCCCAGTACCGGTGCAGCAGGCGCATATGCACCTGGATCGAAAGGCCGTAGTCGATTTCCCGCACGGCACTTGCGAGTGGCTCAGGCAGACCGGGAGAGAACGCGACATCGCGCAGACGGGGCAGCGGCATAGAGACTACTGCGAAGCGCGCCCGATATTCACTGTCGTCAGTGCAGCGGACGCGCACGCCATCGCTGTTCGACTCGATCCCGTAGACAGCCTTGCCGAGCATCACTGGGCGCTCGAGCGACGCCGCCATCGCTTCGGGCAGCCGCGAGTTGCCGCCTTTGACCTGCAGCGCTTCGGCGGCGCCGGGCGCGAGGTTGCCACGACTCGCATCGCCGACGTGATAGCGGCGCATCTCATGCAGCGCCGAGGTGTTGTCGAGCCGGTCGGTGTGAACCACCACGCCGGCCAGGCGGATGGTGGCCTCGCTGTGGCCGAGCTGCCTCAGGTAGTCGGTTGCCGGGATGTCCCAGCGCGCGAATTCATCGCTCAGCCAGGCATCAAGCGAGCGGCCCCGGAGCGGAGCGTCACGGTACATCAGCGTCTGCAACAGCCGATGCGGCAGGATGCTGCGATCGGCGTCCGACAGCGGGTTCTGCCGGCTCGCCTGCCAGTCGTCCTTCAGAATCGATTCGCCGCCGAGGTGATACATCCAGTCCGAAGGAGGGCCCAGCGACATCGGCGTATGCAATTCGAGTTCGAGCTTGCGGGCGCACTCGATCATCCGCGCGTAGCTCGCGCCGATGACTTCGCCACCGGCCTCCACGCCGCCCGGCACTTCCATCAGTGTGTAGACGCGGCCACCGACCCGCCTGCGACCCTCGACGACCTGCACGGTCAGGCCCTGTTCCTGCAGCAGCATCGCCGCATGCAGGCCCGCAAGCCCGGCACCGATCACGATCACATCGGTGGCCGGCGGTGCAGCCCGCGCCGCACGCGGCAGCACGCCCGCCGCGGCGCTCGCGCCCAAAGCCTGCAAGGTGGTTCGGCGGGAAATGGATCGGGTCATCGATGAACTCCCGTTCAATCCAACGCAATAGTATCTTCGCGACGGCCAACCTCGTCGACCTTGTTGCCAAGGAGCACCAGAATATGCCGTCGCGCGCCATGATCATCGCAATCGCATTGCTTGCGCTTCAGGCAGCGGGCAATGCGGCTGCCGACAGACAGGATGATCCGAGCGCCCGCGACCTGGTGCGGCTGACGCAGTGGTTCGAAGGTCGCTTCGACAACCAGGAGCAGATCTGGTTTGAAACGGAAGGGCGCGCCGAGGTTGCCGAGCGCGACCGTCACGAACGCGTGCATGCCATTCACCGGCGCGTGGATCTGCCGGTGTTCGGCCCGCAGGTGTTTTACGTCGAGGAGTATCTGGACGATGACTCAGCCAAGGTCTTCCGCCAGCGGCTTGTGACCTTCGAATCCGCGCGCGGCGAGGGCGTGCGGATGAAGCTCTGGTTCTTCAAGGACGCCAAGGCTGTTCGTGGTGCTCACAATAACCCGGCGCTGCTCGCCAGGGTGACGCCGGATGACCTCACGCATCTGCCTGAGTGCGATGTGTACTGGCGTGCGGATGCCGATCAGTACTCCGGCAGCATGCGGCCGAAAGCCTGCGTGTTCGGCAACGGCGCTGAGCGGCGCTACTCGCAGCATGACCTGACCTTATCGCCAAGCAAGTACTGGCGGGTCGACCGGACTTTCTTTGTGGACGATGACCGCCTGGCTGTCGGCAATCCGTCGGGTGTGCCGCACCAGCTGAACCGCGCCAAGGCGTTCGACTGCACGGTGAACTTCTACGGAGAGAATTACCTGCGCGGACCGGGCCCCGACGACCAGCGCTTTGCGGGTCAGTTCCTGCACAGCCAGGGCGGTTCGTTGCAGCTGCAGCGGCGTGCAGACGGCAAGACCTACCTGCTGCGGCTGCGGGACAAGGAGTACCCGTACTACACCGAACGTTCCGACTTCATGTTCCTGTCGATCCGTGAAACGGGCGGCCCTTTCATTGCCTACTCCTTGCACGATCCGGACGCGCGCTTCATTGGTTTCAACCTCGGTTGGTCCAGCGTCAGCTGCGAACGACGTTGACGTTGTTTGGGCGCCACCCGAGTATTCACTTGCTTTGTGCGCATTTGTTGCGTAAGTACTAACACTATCGCGCAAGGCGACCAGAATAATATCGAGGGAGTACAGAATGTTCAGAACCACTCAGGCGCTGGCAGCGCTCACCATGGGCGTATTGGCCGCCGCCGCCGCCCACGGCCAGGGAACCGCGCCTGCTTCCGCCGCGAGCGACGATAAGCTCGCCGAAGTGGTCGTGACCGCGCGCGGTCGCGAGGAGAACCTGCAGGAAGTACCGCTGTCGATTGCGGTGTTCTCGGCTGACGACATTGCGGCGGGTGGAATCAGCGATCTGCGTGATCTGGCGAAGCTCGCGCCGAACCTCGTCGTCTATTCCGGTTCAGGTCGCGCGGACGCGACGGCTCTGGTTGTTCGCGGCCTCAGCCCAAGTACCTCGGACGAACGCTATCAGGGTCTGTCGACCTTTGTTGATGGACAGTATGTCTCTGGCCAGATCACTGGCCTGGATTTCGGCGATGTGGAGCGCGTCGAGGTCATTTACGGCCCGCAGGGTGTCAAGTTCGGACGCGCCACGTATTCCGGCGCAATCAACTACATCACGCGCACGCCTTCGAGCAATGAACTGCGGACGCGGATCCGTGCGGGTTACAGCCAGCACGGCTCGGGCAGCGATCCGAGCTACCGCATTGGCGGTGCAATCGAATTGCCGCTGCGTGAAGACCGCACCTGGTTGTCGCTGTTCGCCAGCCGTTCTACGGTCGGCTCGCGGATCGATGATGCACAGACTGGCGGGCCCGTCGGTGAAGAACGTACGACCAGTGTGGGCGGCACGCTGTTCTTCAAGCTGGGCGACGACACGTCGCTGAGACTGCGTTTCACCGAGGATCGTGACAATGACTCGGTGGGTCTGCTCTACACGGCTCAGCCGACCGACTGGGGCCCGAACGCGCCTGGCGAGATCACCTACCCCGGCACCACGACCATCATGGGTGTGCCGACACCGACGACGGGGCGCTGGATCCGGGGCGCGATCCCAGATCCTATCCTGGGCCTCACCGGGCAGAACGTGAATCTGGTCGGCAGCATCGATCCACGCAACAACGATCCGGGCTATCCCAACTCGGGAGGGCGCGATCGCGAGCGGACCCAGCTGACGGCGCAACTCAAGACGACACTCGACAACAATTGGGAGCTCGCCTACAACGGCGGCTACTACGAGCAGGGCATCTGGAACTACGAGGATTTCTTCTATCGCTCACGAACTCAGGATCCGATTTTCGCGCCACTGGGGCGCAGCGTCGCGGCGAACTTTGCGCCGGGCTTCGTGATCGGCTTTTCTGAAGAGTTCCGCAACGTTTCGCACGAACTGCGGCTGTCTTCCGCCGTGGATCAACGCCTGCGCTGGTCAGCGGGCCTGTACTACTTCGACGAACAGAACCGCAACTATCAGGGCGTCAACATTGGCCGTACGGCCATCCAGATTTCGGCCAGCGTCTACTCGCTGACCGGTCTGTTTGCGCAGTTCGCGAACCGGGTCAACCCGGATGGCCGGTCGCGCGGTTTCGAGGGTATTGAGAACAAGGCCGCTTTTGCCGGCGTCGAGTACGACATCACCGATGCGCTGACGGCGTCGATCGAGGGCCGCTACTCAAAGGAAACGGTCAGCTACGACGCCTGCGTGTTTTGCGGCACGATCAACCAGATCAATCGTAGTGAAACCGATTCGAGTTTCGATCCGCGGCTGATCCTGAAGTACCGCTTCAGTGACAACATCAATGGGTATCTGCAGTACGCGACCGGGGTCAAGAGCGGCCGCTACAACCAGAACATCTCGCAGAATTACCGATTTGCGCCGCCAGAGGAGCTGACGGCCTACGAACTCGGCCTCAAGAACGTGCTGCTGGACAACCGCTTGCGTCTGAACGCGGCGCTTTTCTACCAGACCATCGACAAGCAGCAACTGCTCGGCACGTTTCTCAATCCGAACTGCACACCGCTTGCAGGGTCCGCAGTCGGTTGCGTCGAGTCGAACCAGCAGCGAACCTTCACCGGCGCAGATTCCGCCGGCAACTCCGAGATCTATGGTGGAGATGTGCAGGCCTCATGGCGCGTGACCGAGCGCTTCACGCTGAGTGGCTCGGGCGGCTACTCACGCCACGAGTGGACCGATCAGTTTCTGCTGCAGAGCTCGGTGACCGACACGCTGCTGTTCCCGGCCGGGCAGACGCTGGTGGGCAAGACCACGATCAACACGCCGCGGGTCACAGCGTCGCTGGCGGTCGAGTACTTCACGCCGATCGGCACCGGCAACTACGGGCTTGCCTGGCGCGCTGATGCGAACCATACCGGCAAGAAGTTCATCGACCAGGCGAACCTTGCCTACATCGATGCCGTGACGCGTTTCAACGTGCGCGCCGCGCTGCAGCGCGATGACGGAAACGTTTCTGTAGCGCTGTTCGTGCGCGATCTGACTGACGAGGCGACGGCACTCGGTGCCGGCATCTCGTCGACGTCCACGTGCAATTTCACGGAGCCAGGTGGCATTCAGCGCTGTTATCTGGCGTCGATTCCGCGCGGCAGGGAGATCGGCGTCGACCTGAATTTCAAGTTCTAGGGAGAGTTTGAAATGAAACGCAGTGGCGAGCTTTGACTGGAATTGCTCCTGTCTGCTTTTGGCGGCAACGGCGGTGGGCCGATGCTTGCCTCAATCACGCCACCCGGAGCACCCCGATCATGGCGCACGGCTGAAGCTCAGGTGCCGCGCAGATTGGTCTAACCTTCGGCACGCTCGAGCACTTCGAGCGCGGCACGCTCGCCCGACTCCATCGCTCCTTCCATCCCGCGTGCGGCACGTGCCGTGTGTTCTCCGGCGAAGTGAATTCGTCCGTGCGGGGCGGACATCGCTTGCGGCAGCCGCATCGGCATGCCCGGGCTCCAGAACGCATAGCTCCCGCGAATGAATCGATCGTTCTGGTTGGAGTGGATGCGCAGCGCCCGAAGTTGGCCGCGCGAGGCCGGCCGGATTTTGGCGAGTTCCTGTTGTACGAAGCGGTCGGACGCTTCTGGAGTCAGCGTGTCGAGATACTGCGCCTGTAACCCGTTGACGTACACGAGGTAGCACGTCGGCTCGCCGGCGTCATCGCGCAGCAGGTTCACGCGTCCGAGGGGGCCGTCGGTCCAGATCGAAGGCGGCAGTCCATCGTCCTCCCAGAAGCGGCGCCGGAACGCGTAGTGAATCTGAAATGTCGCGTAGTACGGCAGGGTTTCTACGGCTTCCCACTGCACTCCCGTCAGTCTCGGTTCGAAGGCGAGGTGGCGGACCAGGCTAAACGGCAGCGTACAGATTGCGCGGCGCGCACGGAACTCACGTCCGTGGTCGGTCTTCGCGACAATCGAATTGCCTCGATCTTCCACGGACGTGACTCGCGCGCCCATCACGACGTCGCCGCGCAGCTGTGCGCGCATGCCCTGAGGAAGCTGCTCGTTGCCGCCGGCGCACTGCGTTCGACCGGCCCCCGTCGCATTGAGACGCGCCCACACAAAGTAATGAAAGAGGTGCGCAGTGGAGACCTCATGCAGCGTGTTTCCATACGCTGAGTTTGCCTGTTGCAACCAGATCGACGCGTCGTTGAAGCCCTGCGTGCGCAGATACTGTGCGAACGGAATATCCCACTCTGCGTTCTCGGGCTGAGTCCAGTCGTCGAGACTTTTGAAGACGCCACGCTTGGGCAACGCGTCGAAAAAAACCCGCCAGGGCGTCAGTGCGCGTAGCGCTTCCGGGTGCGGGTTGCGCACGTGGCCCGGCCAGTCGGAGAGCTGAATGTTCTCTCCGCCGATATTCATCATCAGGTCGGCGTCCCGAGCCTGGGTCCGCGGCTGCGGCGCTCGTTGCGGCACCTGCAGTCCCCGCAGCACGTCGAGACAGCGTCCATACTGAGGCCCAAACACTTCGCCGCCGGCTTCGGGTTTGCCCGGGATTTCGTGCAGCGTGTAGACACGTCCCCCGATGCGATCCGGGCGGCCTTCCAGCACCGTCACTCTGGCGCCTTCGCGCTCAAGGAGAAGCGCAGCGTAAAGTCCCGAAAGCCCGGCGCCGATGACCAGTACGTCAGGATCCGGCGTGCGTTTCGGAGTCGAAATGGCCGGCACGCTGCTCGATGCGAGCGCACTTGCTGATGCAACCTTCAGAAGATTACGACGGGTGATGTGCAAGACCGAATCCTATCATTTGAAGACAGAGAGCGAATTTTTGGAATAGAGCTCAAGCGGAGCGCACTCGGCAACGACCGCCGTTGGCCCCTGCTGCCAGGTTTGCCAGAAGCTTCGCTCGTCCGCGAGCGACGGTCAGATCACCATCAACACGCCGTCGCTGGCGACCAGCGCCGCCACGAGGGCAGTGACCTGGTCGCGGTCGCGCGCAACGATGGAGTAGGTGATCGACAGATAAGTGCCATTCGCGCTTGGTCGCTCACTGATCTCTGTGTCCCTCAGCTCTGGCAGGTACTGACGCACGACGGCGTCGATTCGGGGCCGCAGCGCCGCATCGCTGCGGCCAACGACGCGAATCGGGTATTCCGTCGGGAACTGCAGCGGACTTTCGTCGCTCATCGCCAATCGGTGCCAGCCAGGCGCTGCTGCAGCGTCATGAAAGCGGTGCGCATTTTCCTCCAGACGGGGCCGGGCTTGCCGGTGCCGACGGGCTGGCCGTCGAGTCGGGTCACTGCGCTGATATTGCGTGTGGCCGCGGCCAGCCAGATTTCGTCCGCGGCGCGCAGCTCGGCTTCGGCAACGCCGCGCGTCTGCATTTCGATGCCGTGCTCAAGCGCCAGTTCCTCGACGACGCTGCGCGTCGTGCCCGGCAGCAGTCGTGGGGAGTTCGGCGGCGTGACAATGACGTCGCCGACCACGATATGCACAGTCGAAGCGCTTGCATCCGTCAACCAGCCGTCGCGGAGCAGGATCGTTTCCTGCGCGTCGGCGTCGACCGCGAGTTGCCGCAACAGGACATTCGCCAAAAGCGAGACAGACTTGATGTCGCAGCGAGCCCAGCGCATGTCGAGCGCGGTCACGCCGGCGAGGCCATGCTGCAGCTCGGCATCGCTCGGCTGCGGCAACGGTGCACAAAAGCCGAAGATCGTGCGCGGGACATCGGGCAGTGGCGCATGGTTGCGTCCGTTCTCGGCGCCGCGGGACACCTGCACGTAGACGTACTGGTCGCCGCCGCCATTGCGTTCGAGCAGCTCGCCGACGATTTCGGCCCAGCGCGTACGCGCCAGCGGCGGCGCCATCCGGATCTCGGCCAGGCTCCGGTCGAGACGATCGAAATGCTGCGGGAAGCGAAACGGCCGACCGCCGAACACCGGCACGACTTCGTAGATGCCGTCGCCGTACAGGAAGCTACGATCGAGCGGCGAGATGCGCGCGTCGGTCAGTGGCAGAAACTCGCCGTTCAGGTAGCAGATCGGCAATGGTACGGCCACGCTGGCGCTTCGCTAGCGGAGCCAGAGCGCGACGGTGTCGGACAGACGCGCCCACAGGCCGCCCTCCGGCACGGCCTGCTGTGGAAACAGCGGCACGCGCGCGATCACATCGGCGCCATCGGACACGACCAGCTCGCCTACGGCGCGATTCGCCGCCAGCGGTGCGATCAGCGGTTCTTTGACAGATGCGCTGGTTGATAGATTCGCCGCGCCGCCGCGGCTGCTGGTGACGACGACATCGCGCGCTGGCGCGACGCCGATGGTCTCGACCGCACCCTTGTAGACGCGCGGTTTCAGTACCAGCTCGCCACGGGCCTTGAGGCGCGTCGTTTCGAAAAAAGTATAGCCATAGTTCAGCAGCGCAGCGCTTGCGTCTTCGCGCGCTCGCACCGACTTCGAGCCAAACACGGCGCTGATCAGTCGCATGCCTTGCCGGTCTGCTGACGTCACCAGGCAGTATCCGGCGGACTCGGTGTGTCCTGTCTTGATGCCGTCAACGCTGGGATCGCGTCGCAGCAGGCCATTGCGGTTCTGCTGCCGGATGTCGTTCCAGATGAACTCGGGTTCCGAGTACCAGCGGTAGTACTGCGGAAACTCTCTGATGATCGCGCGCGACAGTGTCGCGACATCGCGCGCGGTGGTGTAGAGGTTCGGATCGGGCAGGCCAGTGCTGTTCGTGAAGTTCGTGTTCTTCATGTCGAGCCGTTTTGCATACTCGTTCATGATCTGCGCGAAGGCGTCCTCCGTGCCGCCGACTTTCTCGGCCAGCGCAATCGTGGCATCGTTGCCGGACTGCACGATCATGCCCTTGATCAGAACCTCAACCGGAACCTGATTGCCCACGCGGACGAAGGTTCGCGAGCCTTCCGAACGCCAGGCGCGCTCGCTGATCGTCACCAGGTCAGTCAGCGCGAGCCGCTTTTCGGCGAGCGCCTTGAACACGACATAGCCGGTCATCAGTTTGGTGATGCTGGCCGGCTCCATGCGCTCGTCAGGACTCGATGACGCGATGACGCGGCCGCTTGCATGGTCGATCAGGATGTAGCTGCGCGCATCGACCGTCGGTGGCGCGGGAATCGGCACGGCGGCCAGGACCGAAGGTGCGCACATGATCAGGCCAAGCAGCGCGGCACGCGCAAAAAATACGGTCATTCTTCTGAAGCTCCGGAGAAGAGGGTTCGGCGACACGGCATTGTAGCTGCTCCGCTGTGCGGATCTCACGGACTGACGGCGCGCGCGTCGCTGATGCCGAGCAGCCGCAGGCGTTCCAGATAGTCGTCGACTTCGATCGTGCTCGCCATCGGGCCGATCTGGACCCGAAAGACCGGCGTTGAGGCTGCGGATGCGCCGGTCTCTCGGACAACAACATTGTTGATGCCGGTGTCATTGAGCCGTGCCACCAGTCCTTCGGCATTGCTGCGTGCTGAAAACGCGCCGGCCTGAACGAAGCGCCGCATGCCGCTGTCGTCGGTTGAAGTCGGTGTCGGCGTCGGTGCGCTCGCTGTCTGCGGCACCCCGGCTGCGCTCAGCACCCGCACCTCCACGGGTGCGGTGCCGTCGCGGAGCATGTCGAGCTTCCACGCCGCGGTGTACGAAAGGTCAATGATGCGGTTACCGACAAACGGCCCTCGGTCATTGATGCGCACCACGATGCTGCGGCCATTGCCGAGATGGGTCACGCGGGCGTACACAGGAATCGGCAGGGTCTTGTGCGCGGCGGTCATGGCGTACATATCGTACGGTTCGCCGCTCGACGTGCGCTTTTCATGAAAGCCGGGGCCGTACCAGGACGCGGTGCCAAGCTGCACGTAACCGTCGGCGCTCGGCAGCAATTCATAGCGTTGTCCGAACACCTCATAGCTTGCGGGATTGCCGTAGCGGCTGCGAGGTTCGATGCGGGGGATCGCGTCTGGTATCGCGGCCAGATCAGCCGGCGGCGGCGACGTGGTCTGCGCGGGCGCTGGACGCGGCGACGTCGAGCTCTCGGGAGTCGTTGCGCAACCCGACAGCCAGCAGACAGTGAGCGCCGCAAGCAGTGCCGGCGCCGACCGCCGCGTCATCGCGCTACGGTGCCTGTGGCCCCGGGTGTGGCCCCGGGTGTGGCCCCGGGTGTGGCCCCGGGTGTGGCCCCGGGTGCCGCAAGTGTCGCGGCTCTGGTCGCAGCAATCGCGGTCGCCAGGTCATGCACCGCCATCGCATAGCGAATGCTGCGGTTGTAGCGGGTGATGACCTGGAAATTCCCGAAGCCGACCCGCACTTGCGGCCCATCGGCGAGTTCCGCCGGCAGCAATATCGCAGGGGCAGCGCCGGTAAGATCGGTGTCGAAGCGGACGCCTTTACCGCGTAACGAGGCGACGGTCTCCTCGAGCTTGAGGTTGCGCGGATCGAGCCCTGCGAACAGCGCATCGTTGGCTGTGGCTTCGGCCAGCACGGGGCCGCCGCGACGCCAGCCGTTGTTCTTGAAGTAATTCGCAACGCTCGCGAGCACGTCGTCCCAGTCGCTGAACAGGTTGCGCACGCCATCTGCGTTGCCATCGACGGCCAGACGCCGGTAGCTCGAAGGGATGAACTGCGGCGCGCCCATCGCCCCTGCATAGGAGCCGAGTGCCGTCAGCGGGTCGATTTTCTCGTCGTGCGTCAGCAGCAGGAACTGCTCGAGTTCACTCCGGAAGAAATTTGCGCGCGGTGGATAGTCGAACCCCAGGGTTGCGAGCGCGTCGAGCACCCGCCAGGTGCCGGTGATCCGGCCGTAGAAAGTCTCGACGCCGATGATCGCAACGATGTACTCGGGAGCGACGCCGGTGGTCTCTTCAAGCTTCGCCAGCGCGTCCTGATGCTCCAGCCAGAACTGCGCGCCCTCCCTGATACGCCTTTCGGTCAGGAACTTGTCGCGATACTCCCACCACGCCAGTGTGCGCTCGGCGGGGCGGCTGATCAGATCAAGAATACGTGGTTGGCTGCGGGCCTGGCGCAGCAAACCTTCCACCCAGTCGCGCTCGAACTGGTGCTTCTTCGTGACCGAGTCGAGGAACGCCTGGATCTCGGGCCGTTGCAGATCGAAGGCAGTCGGCGCTGCCTGCACAGCAACGGGCGTTGCAGGAGCCGGCTGAGTGTGGCCGTGTGTGCAGGCCAGCAAGGCGAACGACCCGAGCAGGGGCGCGAGCCTCAACGTTGCTGATGTCTTCATGATCCGACGAGCTTCCTGTGCGAATAAAGCGACATCAGGATACCGAAGCCCGCCAGCAGGGTCACCATGGATGTGCCACCGTAGCTGACGAGCGGCAGGGGCACGCCGACGACCGGCAGCAGTCCGCTGACCATGCCGGCGTTGATGAACACATAGACGAAGAAAGTCAGCGCCAGGCTGCCGGACAGCAGACGCGCGAAGGTGTCTTGGGTCTGCATGGAAAGGAACAGCGCGCGCCCGACCACGAACAGATACAGGCACAGCAACACCAAGATGCCGACCAGGCCGAACTCTTCGCCGATCACCGCATAGACAAAATCGGTTGAGCTCTCGGGCAGGAAATCGAGCTGTGCCTGACTGCCCTTGAGCCAGCCTTTGCCGAACACGCCCCCGGAGCCGATTGCAATCGTCGACTGGATGATGTGATAACCCGCACCGAGTGGGTCCGCGGACGGATCGAGGAAGGTCAGTACGCGGCGCTGCTGATAGTCATGCAGATAGTTCCAGCCGATTGTCGCCGCGCCAACGGCCGCGACGGCCAGCAGCGCGATGATCCGCGGCGATAATCCCGCAAGGATGATCACCAGTCCGCCGGCAATCAGGATCAGCAGGCCGGTGCCGAGGTCCGGTTGCGCAATGGTGAGACCGACCGGTATCAACACCAGCGCTGCGAGTGCCAGCAACGACTTGCCGCTCGGTGGCAGAGCACGCTCGTGCAGGTACCACGCGCACATCATGGGCACCGCGAGCTTCATGATCTCCGAGGGTTGAAACCGCACGAAGCCGAGATCGAGCCAGCGCTGCGCACCCTTGCCGATGTAGCCGATCGCATCGACGATCACGAGCAGGATCACGCCAAGGCCAAACAGCCACGGCGACAGATTTCGCAGCACAGTGGGTTTAACCTGCGCGAGCGCCAGCATCGCGACAATGCCGAGCGTCAGGCGAACCGTGCCGCGCGTCAGCGACGCGAGGTCGCCGCCCGAAGCGCTGTAGACAACGATCTGGCCATACACGGCGATCAGTGCGATGCCGATCAGTAGCGGCCCGTCGAGCTTGAGCGTCGACAGGATTCGCGCGGTCGCCGACAGCGTGCGGCGCGTGGAATCGCTGACGTCGTCATAGATCATTCGCCGCCGCTCGCGGGTTCTGTGGCGGCCACCGCTTCCGGCACGGGTTCCGGGAACTTCCGCAACAGGTAGGCATCCATGATCTTGCGCGCGATCGGTGCTGCGGTGCCACTGCCACTGCGGCCGTTCTCGACCAATACGGCGACCGCAATCTTCGGGTCATCCGCCGGCGCAAATGCCACGAACCAGGCATGATCCCAGAGCCGCTCCGAGATCGTCTTCTCGTCGTACTCTTCGTTCTGGCCTACCGTGAACAACTGCGCCGTGCCCGTCTTGCCGGCGATGCGGTAACCGGCGCCAGCCGCGCTGCGTGAGGCGGTACCGCCTTCGGTCACGGCCAGCATGCTGTCTACCGCGATCTGCCAGTGCTCGGGCGACGAGACCGTGACCGCAGCCAGCGGCACCGGCTCGAGTTGCGTGATCGTCCGTGACACTGGATCGCGCGTCGCCGTGACCAGCCGCGGCGCAAAGTTTCGGCCGCGGGCGCCGATGATTGCGGTCATGTGCGCAATCTGCAGCGGCGTCGAGGTCATGTAACCCTGGCCGATGCCGAAGATCACCGTCTCGCCAGGAAACCAGACCTGATTGCGGGGATCGGAAAAAGTCTTTTTCTTCCAGGCTGGCGACGGCAGTATGCCGGGTCGTTCACCACCGATGTCGATACCGGTGGCGGCGCCCAGACCAAACTGTCCGAGGAATTCCGCGATGCGGGTCGGCCCGAGCGCGTTCGACAAAATGTAGAAGTACACATCGCAGGATTGCGCAACCGCCTGGATCATCGACATGCGCCCATGCCCCTGCCGCTTCCAGTCGCGAAACCGGTGGCTGCTGCCCGGCAGGCTGTAGAAGCCTCGGCAGTAAACGCTGTCCGCGGTATCGATGCGGTCATAGGTCAGGCCGGCCAGTGCAATCAGCGGCTTGATCGTCGATCCCGGCGGATAGGTACCGCGCAGCGCCCGATTGAACAACGGTCGATCGATGTTGGCGTTCAATGCCGCGAACTCGGGTCGAGTTAGGCCGCGTGCAAAACCGTTCGGATCGAATCCGGGTCGACTGACCAGCGCGATCACGTCGCCGTTCGCCGGATCAAGCGCAACGATCGCGGCGCGCCGGTCCCAGACCGCCTGCTCGGCAACCTTCTGCACCTCGAGATCGAGACTGAGGATCACGTCCTGTCCCTGGGTTGCCGGTTCGTTGCGCAGCGCATCGCCGAGGGAGCCGCTGAGCTGTACCGATCGGCCGCGAGCATTGACCAGTACTTCCCGAAGACCATTGCGTCCGTGCAGCAGTGGTTCGAATGCGGCCTCGACGCCCAGCTTGCCGATCGTCGATGTGCCCGCGTAAGTGGCCCGATCGACGCGCGCGAGGTCCGCTTCGGACAACGCGCCGACGTGACCGAGGGCGTGCACAGCGATCTCGCCATGCGGATAGAACCGCGCCAGTCGGGTCTTGAGATCAACACCATCAAAGTCGAACTGGCGGACCGCAAAGCGGGCGATCTCGTCCTCAGTCAGTCGCAGCCGAATCGGCACGCTCTCGAAGCGACGCCGCGCGCGGATGATTCGCCGGACTTCATCGAGGTCTGCAGCGTCCAGCACCTCGATCTCCACCAGCCGCCGCAGGGTGTCTTCGAGATCCGGCACGGCCTCCGGTACGAGTTCAAGCTGGTAAGCGGGACGATTTTCCGCCAGCACTTCGCCGTTGCGGTCATAGATCGTGCCGCGCGCCGCGGGCAAGGGTTCGATCCGCACCCGGTTACCCTGCGAGAGCTCGGCAAAGTAATCGTGTTTGACGATCTGCAGCCAGACAAGGCGGCCGATCAGCGTCCCAACCATCAAGAGGATCACAACCGCGGCAACCAGGATCCGCTGCTCATACAGGCGCTGCTCCCGCCAGTGATCCTTGATGCGGACTCGGGATGCCATCTCAGCGCGACTCGTGCGTGCGGCTCAGGATGAACGCGACCAGCGGCCAGAGCAACGGGCTGATCAGCACGTGCAGCCAGCGGCTCGATCCCTGAATATTGCCGCCGCTCCAGCCATCAATTGCCCACAGCACGATCTCCCACAGCAGCACGACTATGGCGACAAACACCATCTGTTGAAAGCCGGGCTTGTTGCGGATCAGGTTGCTCTGTCGAATGGCCAGATACGCGACCAGGCAGGTTGCCAGTGCGTACTGCCCCAGCACCGCGCCCTTGAAGACATCGAGCAGCAGGCCGGCGACAAACGCCAGCGTCAATCCTCCGGTGCGCGGCGCGATCAGCGACCAGTAGATCACGACCAGCAGCAGGAAGTCCGGGCGCAGCGGCGTGATGGCATCCGGTAGCGGTACGACCTGCAGAACCAGTGCCGCAAGCGCCGAGAGCGCCATGACGCCGCGGGGTTCGTTGCGGTTCAAGGCGCAGCCTCGGGCAGCTCGGGCGGGACAACCGGCGCGGACGGGTGCGCCGGATCCGGCCAGATCAACATGACGATCCGGTCGCGATCCACGGACGCCAGTGGCGTCGCGCGCACCCGCGCCAGCGGTGAATTGCCATCGCGGTCCACCGCCTCGACAGTCGCGACCGGCAGTCCATTCGGAAACACGCCGCCCAGTCCGGAGGTCACGAGCAGATCGCCGGCTTCCAGGTCTGCCTGGATCGGCAGGAAAGGCAGGGTCAGCACGCCGGATTGACCGCTGCCCGAAGCCAGGGTTCGCAGGCCATTGCGCAGCACCTGCACCGGCAGGGAGCTTTCCGGGTCGGTGATCAGGATGACTTCGCTGCTCCATGGACCCACCCGCAGCGTTTGCCCCAGCACACCCTGGCCGGCAATCACGGTCTGACCCCTGTAGACGCCATGAATCTGACCGCGATTCAGCACCAGACGCTGGCGCAGGCTGCTGGCCTCGATGTTGATGACTGCGGCGACCAGCGAGCGGCTGACCAGCGGCGGCAACGCGGCCTGCAGTCCGCGCAGCTCCTGGTTCTCGCGTTGCAGGGCTTCGAGGCGCAGCAGCTGCAGATCCACGAGCCGGCGCGAGGCACGCAGTGCCGCGTTCTCGACCTGCAGCGCATCACGCGATTCGAACATCTCCGTGGTCCAGCGCCAGGCTGCTGACGGAGAGTTCACGGCGAGCTGCAGCGGATACGCGACGGCCTGCAGCCCGAAACGCACGCGCTCGAGCAGGTCGCCGCGCTGATCGAAGAACATCAGGGAGACGCAGATCAGTGCATATATAAAGAATCGGAACCCAGCGGGCGGTCCGCGTTGCGGCAGCGGTCGATTCTGTGCTGTCCCGAAGCCGGTCACAGCGAACTAGCGTTCAGTCAGCGGGCGATGCGACCAGGGTCGGTTATTCAAGCCCGAAATGCCCGGGGCCCATTTCGTCCATGAGCTCGAGTATCCGGCCGCCACCGCGGGCCACGCACGTCAGTGGTTCGTCGGCAATCACGACCGGCAGGCCGGTCTCTTCGGTCAGCAGCTTGTCGATGTCGCGCAGCAGCGCGCCGCCGCCGGTCAATACGATGCCACGGTCGGCGATGTCGGCACCGAGCTCGGGCGGCGTCTGCTCCAGCGCCTGTTTGACGGCGCTGACGATGCCCTGCAGCGGTTCCTGCAGTGCCTCGAGGATTTCATTGCTGTTCAGCGTGAAGCTGCGCGGCACGCCTTCGGAAAGATTGCGGCCCTTGACCGACAGCTCGCGCACCGTCTGGCCAGGATAAGCGGAGCCGATCTCGATCTTGATCCGCTCGGCCGTCGTCTCGCCGATCAGGATGCCGTAGTTACGGCGGACGTAATTCATGATCGCTTCATCGAAGCGGTCGCCACCGATGCGCGCCGAGTTGGCGTACACGATGCCATTGAGCGAGATGACCGCCACTTCCGATGTGCCGCCACCGATATCGAGCACCATTGAGCCGCGTGCCTCATTGATGGGCAGCCCGGCGCCCACGGCTGCGGCCATCGGTTCGCTGACGATGCCGACATTGCGCGCGCCGGCGCCCTCGGCTGATTCGCGGATCGCGCGCCGCTCGACCTGGGTCGAGCCGACTGGCACGCACACCAGCACGCGCGGCGAGGGCTTCAGGAAGCCATTGCCGTGTACTTTGTTGATGAAGTACTTGAGCATCTTCTCGGTGTAGACGAAGTCGGCGATGACGCCGTCCTTGAGCGGGCGAACGGCCGTTATGTGGCCCGGTGTGCGACCGATCATGTTCTTGGCGTCGACACCGACGGCGACGATGATCTTGCCGCCCCGGTTGTATTCATCCTGCACGGCGATGACCGAAGGCTCGTTCAGCACGATGCCCTTATCGCGAACATAGATTAGTGTGTTGGCCGTACCCAGGTCGATCGACAGATCGCTGGAAAAATAGCCGCGTAGGCGTTTGAACATCGTGGGAGGAGACCGTTGGCGAAAGCGTGCGCCAAAAATAGTGGCGGTAATCTAGCAACCCCGGGAACGTTCCACAAGCCGAGGGTGTATCATTTCCGGCTGCTTTTCCCGATGTTTCCTTTGAGACCCGCATGAGTCTGAACCGTGACGACGTCGAGCGTATCGCCCATCTGGCGCGGTTGAACCTGACCGCTGCCGAGGTACCGATCTATGCGGATTCGCTGTCGCGGATCATGGATTTTGTCGGGCAGCTCGAAAGTGCTGAAACGGGCGGCATCGAGCCTATGGCGCATCCGCTGCCCGGGCTGTCCCAGCCGCTACGACCCGATCAGGTGCTCGAAACCGACCACCGTGACCGCTACCAGCAGAATGCGCCGCGCGTCGAAGCGGGCCTGTACGTCGTGCCGCGGGTGATCGAGTGAGCGCGGATCGAAATAGCCCGGATCAAGGCAGCCTGGAGGGACGCTCCATTCAGGAACTGGCCGCAGGGCTGCGTGCGCGCAAGTTCTCCAGTGTCGAGCTGACCCGGCAGCTGCTGTCGCGGATTGCCGTCAGTCAGCCGCAGCTGAACGCCCTGATCACGGTCACTGAGCAGCAAGCGCTGGCCGCCGCAGCGGCGGCCGATGCGCGGCTTGCATCCGGTGACGCCGGTCTGTTGACGGGCGTGCCGATCATCCACAAGGATATCTTCTGTTCCGAGGGAGTGCTGACGACCTGTGGGTCGCGGATGCTGGAGAATTTCGTCTCGCCTTACGACGCGACTGTCGTGGCGCAGCTGCGTGCAGCCGGCATGGTCATGCTCGGCAAGGCGAACATGGACGAGTTCGCAATGGGCTCGTCCAACGAGACGAGCTTCTTTGGTGCGGTTCGCAACCCCTGGGATCTCGAGCGCGTGCCGGGCGGTTCGTCGGGTGGCTCAGCCGCGGCTGTCGCCGCGCGGCTCGCGCCGGCCGCAACTGCGACCGATACCGGCGGCTCGATCCGCCAGCCGGCCGCTTTGTGTGGCATCACCGGCCTGAAGCCAACCTATGGTCGGGTGTCGCGCTACGGCATGATTGCGTTCGCTTCGAGCCTCGATCAGGCGGGCACGCTGACCGCAAGCGCCGAAGACGCTGCGCTGCTGCTCGGCGCAATGGCCGGCCACGATCCGCGCGATTCGACCAGCGTCGATGCGCCGGTGCCCGATTATTCGGCGACTCTGGCGCGGCCGCTGACCGGCCTGCGGCTCGGCATCGTGCGCGAGTTCTTCGATCAGGGGCTCGATGCCGAGTGCGGCGCACGGGTTCGCGAAGCCATCGATGTGCTGCAGAAGCAGGGCGCCGAGGTCCGCGACATCAGCTGCCCGAGCCTGCCGTTGTCGGTACCGACCTACTACGTGGTCGCACCCGCGGAGTGCTCGTCGAATCTCGCTCGGTTCGACGGCGTGCGCTTCGGTCACCGCTGCGACAAGCCGCGCGACCTGATGGACCTCTACACGCGCTCGCGCGGCGAGGGCTTTGGCGCCGAGGTCAAGCGCCGCATCATGACCGGGACCTACGTACTGTCGGCGGGCTACTTCGACGCCTATTACCTGAAGGCACAGCGCGTCCGGCAGCTGATCAGCGGCGATTTCGCGCGCGCTTTCGGCGAGGTCGATCTGCTGGTCGGGCCGACGTCGCCAACCGCGGCTTTTCCGATCGGCGCGAAGATCTCGGACCCCATCACGATGTACCTGAACGACATCTATACGATCGGCGCCAATCTCGCCGGCCTGCCTGCCATGTCGATTCCCTGCGGGTTTGCGGCGGGGCTGCCGGTCGGCCTGCAGCTGATCGGGCCGCATTTCTCCGAAGCGTTGATGCTGAACGCGGCGCATCGCTATCAGTGCGAGACGGACTGGCACCGGCGTCGACCGGCCCTGTGGAGCTGAATCCCATGGAATGGGAAACCGTCATTGGACTCGAGATCCACGCCCAGCTCGCGACCCGCTCCAAGATCTTCAGTGGATCAGCGACGGCGTATGGCGCCAGTCCGAACACGCAGGCGAACCTGGTCGACCTCGGCTATCCGGGCGTGCTGCCGGTCCTGAATGCCGAGGCCGTGCGGATGGCCGTGCGTTTCGGGCTCGCGGTCGGCGCTAAGATTGCGACCAGGTCCGTGTTCGCCCGCAAGAACTACTTCTACCCGGATCTGCCGAAGGGCTATCAGATCAGCCAGTACGAATTGCCGATTGTCGCGCAGGGTTCGCTCGACGTGCTGCTCGATGACGGCGAGCGCAAGCGCGTCGGCATTACCCGGGCGCATCTCGAGGAAGACGCCGGCAAGTCTTTGCACGAGGGCCTGCCCGGTTTCACCGGCATCGACCTGAACCGTGCCGGCACGCCGCTGATCGAGATCGTCAGCGAGCCGGACATGCGTTCGGCTCGCGAGGCCGTCGCGTACATGAAGAAGGTGCACACACTGGTGCGCTACCTCGAGATTTGCGACGGCAACATGCAGGAAGGTTCATTCCGCTGTGATGCCAACGTCTCGGTGCGCCCGAAGGGCAGTGCAGCTTTCGGCACGCGCGCCGAAATCAAGAACCTGAACTCGTTCCGCTATGTCGAAAAAGCGATCAACTACGAAGTGGCGCGGCAGATCGACCTGATCGAATCGGGCGGCAAGGTCGTGCAGGAGACGCGCCTCTACGATCCTGACAAGGGCGAGACGCGTTCGATGCGCTCGAAGGAAGAAGCCAACGACTACCGCTATTTTCCGGATCCGGATCTGCTGCCGGTGGTCATCGATGACAGCTTCATCGCTGCGGTCGCGGCCGCCCTGCCGGAGCTGCCTGATCAGAAGGCGGCGCGCTTCGCACGCGAACATGGCCTGTCTGAATATGACGCCGGTGTGCTGACCGCGAGCCGCGAACTCGCCGCCTTTTACGAGGACGTCGTGGCGCGCCTGGGCGGCGACGCGAAGCTTGCTGCGAACTGGGTCATGGGAGATTTCTCGGCGTTCCTGAATCGCGACGGCCTTGAGATCAGTGCGGCCAAGGTCGACGCGGCAGCACTTGCGAGCCTGCTCGGACGGATTCTGGACGACACGATCTCGGGCAAGATCGCCAAGGAAGTCTTCGAGACAATGTGGGAAAGCGGCCACAGCGCCGATGCCGTCATCGAAGCCAAGGGTTTGCGCCAGATCACCGACAGCAGCGCCATCGAGGCCGCGATCGAGGCCGCAATGGCCGCGAATCCGGCGCAGCTCGCCGACTATCGGTCCGGCAAGGACAAGCTGTTCGGCTTCTTCGTCGGCCAGGTCATGAAGGCCACGGGCGGCAAGGCCAATCCGGCGCAACTGAATGCGCTGCTGAAGCAGAAACTGGGCGGATGACGGATCGCGTGCATCGCTTCCTGGTCGCAGATCAGGCTGTGCGTGGTCAGATCGTCCGGCTGGGTTCAACATGGCAGGCGCTGCGTGAGCATGCCGAATATCCGCAGCCGGTTCGACAGTTGCTCGGGGAGGCGGTCAGCGCGGCCGTGCTGTTGGCCTCGAGCCTGAAATTCGAGGGCCTGCTGACCTTGCAGATCGAGTCAGCCGGCGCGGTTCGACTGATGGTCGTGCAGTGTACGCACGACTTCCGCCTGCGCGGTGTCGCGCGCTTCGACGCTGCGCGTGTCACCCCCCGGTTCGAAGAGCTGGTCGGCGAAGGTCGGATCATCGTGACGATTGAAGGCGAGGGGACGCCACGCTATCAGGGCATCGTCGCGATCGAAGGTGGCTCACTCGCAGCATCGCTGACGCACTACTTCGCGGCCTCGGAGCAGCTGCCGACCTGCGTTCGATTGCTGGCGAACGACCAACTGACCGGTGGCATGTTGATCCAGCGTGTCGCGCAGCAGGGCGGCATGGACCTGGGTGCCGCCGAGCGCGACGCGGCGGCGCAAACCTGGGAGCTCGCACAGCAGCGGCTCGCGGCGATGGATCCGCAGCAACTGCTGACGGGCAGTATCGAGGATCTGCTGCCGGGCTGCCTGGCACCCCATGATGTGCGTCTGCTGCCCGGTACCGCGGTGCGCTTCGAATGCCGCTGCAGCCCGGAGCGTGTTTCGGACATCCTGCGTTCGCTCGGCGAGGCCGAGGTGCGCGGTATACTGGCGGAGCTCGGCACTGTGACGGTGACCTGCGAATTCTGCCAGCGGCCATACGGTTTTGATTCGATCGACATCGAGCAGTTGTTTGCGGCCGTGTTGGTACCCGGATCAGAACGCGTCAACTGAGCCGCTCTCGATCGCCTCAAGGTAATACTGCACCGGCCACCGATGCCCCCCGCCGTCATACTTGGCTCGCTGCGGAGCCGCAGTGACGTCAATAGTCCGCGCGTGCCGCAATTCGCGATTCGTCGCAGGGGCGGAGTCGTCGGTGTTGATGTAGGCCTCGGCGCGATCTGCACAGCGACCGAACTGCCGCGATCCCCAGCCCAGATCAACGACGCCGCGGAAGCCGATCGGATCGAGGAAGGTCATGCGCACGGTGAGCGGCGGCAGGTCAGCAGTTCGCGCGGCGCGCAGGGCTTCGCACAGCGGGTCGAGCAGATAGGCGCCTGCGCTGTGCGCAATCAGGTGCACCGATCGAAGCCCGGCGTTCGAGGCCAGCGATGCGCCGAGGGAGACGCCGACGGCAGCGCTGCGGGCGGCGGCCCGATACATCGTGTCCGACCATGGCGACCAGACGTAGCGCTGCACGGAGATATCGGGTCTGCTTCGCACGCGCTCGCGCAGCTGCTGTTCGAGCGCGATCAGCGTGGGTTCCATCGCGCCATAGCTGCCGTGAAACAGCAGCACTGCTTCCGCCGCGGTCGGCGGGATGTCAATGACTGGCGCATTGATCTCGGCTGGCCAACGCGTGTACACCTCGAGGCCGACGATCAAAGCCACGAAGGCAGCTGCAGCCAGCCACAGTCTGCGAAGCCACGTTGTGCGAGTCGCTGCCATGGGACTGCAGCATACGCGCGGCGTCCGCCCGCGCGGGATGTCTACATGATTCGCACGTCGAACTGCAGCTCGAAACTACGCGGTGTCGGCGCGGCATTGCAGCTCGGCCGGCCGCGAGCGCTGACGCGCAGGTGGGTGACGTTCGCATCCACGCCGTCTGCGTCGGGAGTGGGCACGTAGGTGAAGCTCACGCCGCCGTCGTTCGAGAACGCCAGATCATCCGTCGCGCTGGCGGGGCCCGAGTACACATAGTTGAGCCCCGATGCCGGTGAGCTGTCGATGAACCGCACCGGTCCGCTGCCGGCGCCGGCTATATCGACGACTCGCAGACTCGTGCCGGCGGGTACCGGGTCGACGACGACCAGCGAATTCGAGTCGACAATCTGCGCCGCGTCGCTGTTACCGACTCGCACGGTGTAACGCACGGTCGCGCCGGGGATCGTCTTCGGGTTGGTTGTTCCATTCAACGGGTCGCTCTGCGCTGCCGAGGTCTTGCCGATGATCAGGCCTGCAACATCGGCGACGCGCGCTGTCGCAATGCCTGCGGTCGGGCAGCTCGGCGCCGTGATCTGAAAGTTGCTCGCCCGAAGATCGGTCCACGCGCCCATCGGTGGCCGCAACTGCAGCGAGCTCGCGCCTTCGCAGCAGCCCTCGCTGCCGTAGACAGCAATAAGGTGCCGCCCGCTGGTCAGGCTGATCGAACCTTCGAGCACTTCGGCGCTCGCGGCGAAACTCCCGGCCCACCACAGGTCATCATTCCACTGCTCTTCGAGGACGACGCCGCGCGCATAGGCGCCGCCGCCGAAGCCGAAATCGGCGCCGAAGCGCAGATCCCAGTTTCCCGCCTGGGCAGGCGGCACGTTCAGTGCGAACAGGATGCTGTAGTGCGCATTGACACCGGAGCCGAACACGTTGGCATTGCTGCGCCCGACATGATCGGGCAGCACCGCACAGCCATAGCCGGCGGGACTCGCGGCAGCGTCGAACTCCGAGAAGAAGCTCGCGAGCGAACTCGGGTCCAGCGTCTGGCGTCGGGTCAGAAGACGTACACCGGTGACGTTCAGGATCGCCGCATCGCTGCTCGTGCTTGCAGCGGGGTTGCCGTAGTAGAGGAAGACGCGTTTGCCGGTTGCCGGCAATGACGTCAGCCGGAACCACAGGTGCAGTCGCTGCAGTCCGGCGGGGTGCGGTTCAACGAAGTGCGATACCAGCGTGGCATCGTCGCTGTCGATGACGCGAATGCTCGCCTCAGGTGCCGCCCAGTTGAAACCTGGCAACTGCGCCGGGCCCAGCACGACCTCCAGCAGCGTGTTCGTTTGCGTCCCCGCCGTATTGCTGACCTGCAGCGCGACCCGGGACTCCCAGCCACAGTTCCACCATGCGCGGGCCGGACCCGCGCCGCAGGCGATCGCGAGCGTCAGCAGCACTGCCAGAGCGGTGGACCCCTTGCAGATCGGTCTGAGAAGGCGTGCAGCAGGCATGGATTGGTGAACTCTAACGGCGCGATCCCGGTGTCGCTGAGCACTGCGTCATAGTCTGTCCGATACGATTTTTATTAATAAAAATAGATATTTAAGATTCTAATTGTGAAATTGCGCAACTATGGAATAGAATTCCATGGCGTCATGAAGAGTCACGATTACATCGAGCAGATGCGCCTGCTCGCAGATGCGACCCGGCTGCGTCTGCTGTTGCTATGCGCGACCCGGGCAGAGTCGGTGTCGGCCCTGGCGCACGCGCTTGGCGAGTCAGAGCCTGCAATGTCGCGGCACCTCAAGGCGCTGGCCGGTTCGGCGCTGTTGCACCGGCGCCGTCGAGGTCACTTTGTCGAGTACTCGGTCGCGCCGACGCCGGAAATGGTGCGAGCCATCCTGGCAGGCTTCCCGCGTGAAGATGCGGTGTTGCGCGAGGCGCAACGGCGCTTGGCCGAGCGGGCCGTCGAAAGCCGTGGTGCACCGCCCGGCTTCGGGCAGTTGCCGGGGCAGGGGGTCGGGCCCGCGGTCGGCGGTGCGAAATTCCAGCAGGCGCTCCGTCATCGCTTGCGGGCACAGCTTGGACCACAACTTATCCCGGCGACGATGTTGATCGGCGACGATGCGGTATCGCTGCTCGAGGTCGCAACGGAGCTGTCGGATCGGGTGTTCGTCGCGGCTGCATCGGTCGCGGCGCGCACCGCCCTGCGTCGGGTTGTGGGGCGGCCAGGCGCACACTTGCACGTCGCACTACAGCCGCAGCTGGCCACTTTGCTCGCAACGGAACTTCCCCAGGGTCGGGTCGATTGCGTCATGCTGGCTGCGCAGGCCGATGACAGCGCTACGCTGCGCCTGCTCGCCGAACGCGCGGCCAAGTCGCTGGCGCCTGCGGGTCGACTGGTGGTCGTCGCCGACTACGATGCACTGGAGGCAGAGGGCAGCGGTGCGGCAGCGCTGCTGCTGCGCCGGATGGTCATCGCAGCCGGCTACGATTGTCTGTCCTTGCAGCCACTGCAGGCGGAGCGGCACGCACTACTCGCGGTGGCCGCGCCGCGCTCGTCTCAGACCCTGAAGCTGGCTTAGCGCCGGCGCATCCTTAAAACCCACAGAAGCAACGCATGCCCAACCCTCCCCAGGTCTCGTTCGAGTTCTTTCCACCCGGAGACGCCGCGATGGAGGCGACGCTGTGGGCGTCGATACAGCGGCTGGCGCCGTTGAATCCGCGCTTCGTGTCCGTGACCTACGGTGCGGACGGCTCGACCCGCGAGCGCACGCACAACGTGGTCACGCGCATCCAGAAGGAGACGCAGCTGGTGGGCGCGCCCCATCTGACCTGCATCGGTGCGACCCGCGCAGATGTGCTCGCGGTGGCGCGCGGCTATCGCGAGCAGGGAATCAGGCATCTGGTCGCGCTGCGCGGTGATGCGCCGCAGGGCACAACCGGCTACGAGCCGCACGCGGATGGCTTTGCCTATGGGGCAGACCTCGTGCGGGCGCTGCGCGACCTCAGTGATTTCGATATCTCGGTCGCCGCCTATCCTGAAACACACCCGGAAGCGCCGTCGGCAGATGCGGACCTCGATAACCTCAAACGCAAGATCGATGCGGGCGCCACGCGCGCGATCACGCAGTTCTTTTTCGACACCGATGCTTTCCTGCGATTTCGAGATCGCTGTGCCGCGCGTCAGATCGAAGTCAGCATCGTGCCGGGCATTTTGCCGATCACGCGCTTCCCACAGGTCACGCGCTTCGCGGCGCGCTGCGGCGCCAGCGTGCCGCAGTGGTTGCACGACCGTTTTGCGGGTCTCGATGACGACCCCGACACGCGGCGCTTGATTGCCGCCAATGTCGCCATCGAACAGGCTTCGCGCCTGCAGCGCCACGGCGTCGCGGAGTTTCATTTCTACACGCTGAACCGGGCAGAACTGACCTACGCGATCTGTCATGCGCTCGGAGTGCGGCCGTCATGAGTGCGGCGCACGGGCAACACGCCGGATGCGCCCACGCGCTCGATCGGCCGCGCCGTCCGTCCGGAGATTCGCCAGCCGATGCGGCAGCGCGGGTAACTGCCTCGCCGTTCGCGATGGACACGCCCGACGCCCTGGCCCGCGAGCGGCGCGTCAAGCGGCTGCGGGATCTGCTCGACGAACGCATCGTGATCCTCGACGGCGCGATGGGCACGATGATCCAGCGGCACCGTCTCGACGAGGCCGGCTACCGGGGCAAGCGTTTCGCGACCTATGGACGAGACGTTCGTGGCAACAACGATCTGCTGACGCTGACGCAACCGGCGATCGTGGGTGGCATCCACCGCGCGTATTTCGAGGCCGGCGCCGATATCATCGAGACCAATACATTCAGTTCTAACGCGACCTCGCAGGCCGACTACGGCATGGAGGTACTGGTGCCGGAGCTGAACTACCGCGCCGCGCGCATCGCGCGCGAAGTGGCCGACGAAGTTGCCGCGCGCACCGGCATGCCGCGCTTTGTCGCCGGCGCACTCGGACCGACCAATCGCACCGCTTCGCTGTCGCCGGATGTCAATGACCCGGCGTATCGCAATGTCAGCTTCGATGAGCTGGTCGCCACTTACGCCGAGGCAACCCGTGCGCTGGTGCAGGGTGGCTCGGATCTGATCCTGATCGAAACCGTCTTCGATACGTTGAACGCGAAGGCTGCGATTTTCGCGGTGCGCCGCGAACTCGCCGCGCTGTCGCTCGACCTGCCGGTGATCGTCTCCGGCACCATCACCGATGCTTCAGGGCGTACGCTTTCGGGGCAGACGACCGAGGCGTTCTGGAATTCGATCCGCCATGGCGAGTTGCTGGCAGTCGGGCTCAACTGCGCGCTCGGCGCATCGCAGCTGCGTCCGTACGTGCAGGAACTGGGCCGTATTGCCGACATACCCGTCTGCGCCTATCCGAATGCGGGTCTGCCCAACGCGTTCGGCGAATACGACGAAACCCCGCAGGAAACGGCTGCGATCCTCGCCGAGTTTGCTCAGGCGGGTCTGCTGAATATCGTCGGCGGCTGCTGCGGGACGACGCCGGAGCACATTCGGCTGATTCGCGATGCGGTGCTGCCTGCGCCGCGTCGCACTCGCCCGTCGATCAAGCCGGATTGCCGTCTGGCGGGTCTGGAACCACTGAACATCGGCGTCGATACGCTGTTCGTCAACGTGGGTGAACGCACCAACGTCACGGGTTCGGCCAAGTTCCGCAAGCTGATCGAAGCGGATGACTACAACGCCGCGCTCGAGATCGCCAAGCAGCAGGTCACTTCGGGCGCGCAGATCATCGACGTCAACATGGACGAAGGCATGCTCGATTCAGAAGCCGCAATGGTGCGGTTCCTGAACCTGATCGCCTCTGAACCCGACATCTCGCGTGTGCCGCTGATGATCGACTCCTCGAAGTGGTCGGTGATCGAGGCGGGACTCAAGTGCGTGCAGGGCAAGCCGATCGTCAACTCGATCAGCCTCAAGGAAGGCGAGGCGGCGTTCATCGAGCAGGCCCGCAAGGTGCGCGCTTACGGCGCGGCAGTCGTCGTGATGGCGTTCGACGAGGCTGGCCAGGCCGACACGCAGGCGCGGAAACTTGCGATCTGTGAGCGTGCTTACGGAATTCTCACCCGGCAGGTGGGGTTCGCGCCCGAGGACATCATCTTCGACCCGAACATCTTCGCGGTCGCGACCGGCATCGAGGAGCATGCCAACTACGGTGTCGACTTCATCGAAGCGACGCGTGCGATCAAGCAGAAGCTGCCGCGCGCGATGATCAGCGGCGGCGTCAGCAATGTGTCGTTCTCGTTCCGCGGCAATGATCCGGTGCGCGAAGCAATGCACAGCGTGTTTCTGTACCACGCCATCACGGCGGGCATGGACATGGGAATCGTCAATGCCGGGCAACTGGCGATCCATGCGGACATCGAGCCGCAGCTGCGCGAGACCGTCGAGGACGTGATTCTGAACCGTCGCGCGGACTCCACGGAGCGACTGCTGGCGATCGCCAGTCGCTTCAAGGGCGAGTCAGGCATGAAGCGCGAGACCGACCTCGAATGGCGCAGCTGGCCGGTCGCAAAGCGGCTCGAGCACGCCCTCGTCAAGGGGCTCGATGAGTTCGTCGTCGAAGACACCGAGACGGCGCGCCTGGAGGCCGAACGACCCATCCACGTCATCGAAGGGCCGCTGATGGACGGCATGAACGTCGTCGGTGACCTGTTCGGTGCCGGCAAGATGTTCCTGCCGCAGGTCGTCAAGAGCGCGCGCGTCATGAAGAAGGCCGTTGCGCATCTCGTGCCTTACATCGATAAAGACAAGGGTGGGGCAGCGCGTACCAATGGACGGATCGTGCTCGCGACCGTCAAGGGTGATGTGCACGACATCGGCAAGAACATCGTCGGCGTTGTGCTCCAGTGCAACAACTTCGAAGTCATTGATCTGGGCGTCATGGTCAGCTGCGACAAGATCCTCGACGTCGCGCGGCGCGAGAACGCCGATCTGATCGGCCTGTCGGGCTTGATTACACCGTCGCTCGATGAAATGGTGCACGTTGCGCGCGAGATGAAGCGACTCGGCTTCAGTGTGCCGCTGCTGATCGGCGGCGCCACCACCTCGCCTGCACACACCTCGGTGCGGATCGCACCGCAGTACGACGGACCCGTTGTCTACGTCAAGGATGCGTCGCGCTCGGTGGGCGTGTGCCAGTCGCTGGTCACGCCCGAAGCGAAGCCCGGCTTCGTGTCGAAGCTCGGCGTCGAACACGAGCGCCGGCGGGAACAGCACGCTGGCAAGAGCGCGAAGCAACCTGAACTGCCGATCGAGGCAGCCCGCGCGAACCGCCCGCGCATCGACTGGTCGAGCTATCGGCCGCAGCCGCCGGCGACCATCGGCCTGCAGCGCTTCGAGGACTATCCGCTCGAGCGGCTGCTCGATTACATCGACTGGATGCCGTTCTTCAATGCCTGGGAGTTCGCCGGCAAGTTTCCAGATGTGCTGACGGACCCGGTGGTGGGCGAGGCGGCCAGCCAGCTGTATGCCGATGCGCAGCGCATGCTCAAGCAGCTGATCGCCGAACGCTGGCTGGGAGTCGGCGCCGTGATCGGACTGTTTCCTGCAAATTCCGTCGGCGACGATGTCGAGATCTACAGTGACTCGACCCGTGCCGAGGAGCTGATGACGCTGAACCACCTTCGGCAGCAGAAGGCGAAACCCCAGGGGCAGTCACATCTGTGTCTGGCGGATTTCGTCGCGCCGAAGGACTCGGGAGTGGCCGACTACGTCGGCGCGTTCGCTGTCACCGCAGGTATCGGCATCGACGAGCACGTCGCGCGTTTCGAAGCGCAGCACGATGACTACTCGAGCATCATGCTGAAGGCGCTCGCCGATCGTTTGGCAGAGGCGGCGGCCGAGCACTTCCATGAACGGCTGCGACGCGAGTTCTGGGGTTACGCGGCCGCTGAGCAGCTGACCAATGACGAACTGATTGGCGAAGGTTATCAGGGGATCAGGCCGGCACCGGGCTATCCCTCCTGCCCGGATCACACCGAGAAATCCAAGCTTTTTTCGTTGCTCGACGCGCCGCGCAATGCCGGTCTGACGCTGACCGAGAGTTACGCGATGCTGCCGACGGCGGCAATCAGCGGCTGGTACTTCGCCCATCCGGAATCGCGCTACTTCGCTCTCGGCAAGATCGCACGCGATCAGGTCGTCGACTACGCCGCCCGCAAAGGCCAGACGCTTGCAGAAACCCAGCGCTGGCTCGCGCCGGTGCTCGGTTACGAGCCGGATTGAGCGCCAACGGGACCCGTGCCGCGCGTCGGTGCATCGAGCTGGTTGAGGTATTCGGCGCCGCCCAGGGCACGCATCTGGCCGAGCACCCAGTCGCGTCGCTGCAGCACATAGCGCGAAGGCCGGTCCACCCTGAAGCGAATCGGGTTCGGTAGCACGGCAGCCAGCATGGCGCCTTGCTCGCGGTTGAGCCGGGCTGCCGGTCGGTTGAAGTAGCGCTGCGCCGCGGCTTCGACGCCATAGGTCGCGCGGCCGAACTCCGCGATGTTGAGGTAGACCTCGAGGATCCGTCGCTTCGGCCACAGCGCCTCGATCAGCACCGTGAAGTAGGCTTCGAGCCCCTTGCGCAGATAACTGCGACCGCGCCACAGGAACAGGTTCTTGGCTACCTGCTGCGTGATCGTGCTGGCACCGCGGGTTCGATCCGAGCGGGCGTTGTGTGCCATCGCCTTGCGGATCGATTCGACGTCGAAGCCCGAGTGTTCGGGAAAGCGCTGGTCTTCGCTGGCGATTACGGCGACGGCCGCGTGTGGCGAGATCTGCTCGACATCGCGCCACTCGTAGCGGTTGGTGTAGTCAAAGTCCCGCGCGAGCAGGGCATCCTTGCGCGCCGCGATCATGAAGGCGCTGGTCCACGGGTCGACGTATCGGAGCAGCAGCACGGGGCCTGCGGTCAGCGCGAGGCAGCCGGCTGCCGTCAGCGCCAACCAGCGCAAGAGCCGCGCTCGCAGCGGGCGGGCGGCCATCAGCGCCGGTGGTCAGCGCGCGTCAGGCAGCGACTCGGCGCGCCGAGATCACGGTGACGGCCTCGAGCGGGCAATCGTCATGGCCCTTGCGGCGCCCGGTCTTCACCGCGGCGATCTTGTCGATCGTCTCCATGCCCGCGGTAACCCGACCGAACACCGCATAGCCGTACTGCCCGGCGCGGTGATTGAGAGAGTCGTTGTCCTTGAGGTTCACGAAGAACTGCGAGGTCGCGCTGTGGATGTCGTTGGTGCGCGCCATGGACAGCGTGCCGCGCAGATTCTCCAGCTCATTGTGGGCTTCATTCGGAATCGGCGGCCGCGTCTGCTTCTGCGACAGGTCTTCGATCATGCCGCCGCCCTGTACTACGAATCCCGGCACCACGCGGTGAAATACCGTGCCGTCGAAGAAGCCGTCGGCGACGTACTGTGTAAAGTTGGCGCAGCTCTTCGGGGCCTCGCGCTCGAACAGCTCGATGGAAAACGATCCCAGGGAAGTTTCAAAAGTGATCATGTTGTCGATGTCCTGCAGTTCAGATCAGCCCCAGCGGGCTTCGGCGACCCGCGGAAGACCCGCGAGGTCAGTGTGCGAGACTACGTGAGCGTAGCCGCGCGCGACAAGCATGGCGCGAACCTCGCTCGCCTGGCCAGCGCCGTGTTCGAGCAGCAGCGCGCCGCCCGCCGTGAGATGCAGCGGCGCGCCGTCAACAAGTATTCGCAGTGCCGCAAGTCCATCAGCGCCGGGCGTCAGGGCGCCGTGGGGTTCGAACTGCAGTTCGGGTGCCAGTGAAGCAAGCTCGTCGGCCGCGATATAGGGCGGGTTCGAGACGATACAATCGAATACGCGCCCCTGCACTGGTTCGAACCAGCTGCCTTGGAGAAACTCGACGCGTTGCAGCGCGAGACGTTTGGCGTTGCCGCGCGCCACGGCGAGCGCCCCGGTGGACAGATCCGTCGCCGTCACGCGCCAGTCGGTTCGCTCGCTCGCGATCGCCAGTGCGATCGCGCCAGATCCGGTGCCGACGTCCAGAATGGAGTCGACCCCGGTCAGCCGGAGTGCGCGTTCGACCAGCAGCTCGGTTTCGGGACGCGGCACCAGCACGGCCGCCGACACATGCAACGGCAATGACCAGAATTCTCTTTCACCGGCAAGGTAGGCGTAGGGTTCGCCGCCTGCGCGGCGCTCCAGCAGCGCCGCGTAGTGCTCGAGTGCGGCAGCGTCGAGCGTGTGTTCAGGCTCGAACTGGCATTGCGCTGCGCTGAGCCCTGCGGCGACTCCCAGCAGCAAGCGCGCCTCGCGCCTGGCGTCAAGGGCGCGACCGGCGAGGCGGCGCTCACCCGCTCGCAGCGCCGCGGCCACCGTCATCGAATTGCTCATCCCCGCAATTATGCCTGCTCTGCTACATTCTTCGGCTATGCCTGCCCACGTATTGCCGTTTCACCGACCGCTGTCGATTGGCGAAGTGCTCGATGCCACTTTCGCGCTGTTCCGGCTCGCGATCGGCAAGTGCCTGCTGCTCGCGCTCTGTGCGGTCGTGATCGGGAAGCTGCCGACCGCGATCGATCTGGTGCGCGGAGCGCCGCTGACGATGTCGGCGCCCAAGGATACCGTGTGGTTTGTGATCATCATTCTGACGGGCATCGCCAACCTGCTGCTGTGGGCCTTGCTGCTGCTTCGCCAGCAAGCGATCGCAACAGGAGGCGTCACCGACTTCAATGCGGAGCTGCGCGATACGCTGGTGCGCGCACCCGGCACGCTGGCGGTGCTGCTGGTTTCGATCCCGTTGTGGGTGCTGGTCGGCACAGGGGCCCTGGTCTGGGGAGCGTCGTTGTTTCCAGGGCTGCCGCAGCTGCCTTGGCCGAATCTCTGGCGCTTGCTGTTCCTGCCGGCAGCCTGGCTGGCACTGATGCTGTGGTTCGCGCTGCCAGCCCGGGTGCTGTCGCGCTTGTCGGCCACCGAATCGATCCGCCGCAGCTTCGCGCTGGTCACGCTCAACTGGTGGCGCTCTGCCGCCATCCTGACGGTCGCTGCCTTTGCGATCCTGGTCTTCTACGCGCTCGGCGGGGTGCTGGGCCTGCTGATCGCCCAGTTGATCGCGGCGGCCGACTTCACGGTCGCGAACCTGACAACACAAGTCGTGTTCACGCTGCTTGGCGGCGTTTGCATGATCTTCCTCGTGGCGCTCGGTATCGTGCAGTACGCGGATCTCGGCGTGCGTCGCGGCGGCGAGGATCTGGTGGCGCGGATCGAGGCATTGGAGCCGAGCGCTTGAGACAAGGCGCCGCGGTGGCGCTGCTGCTGGGTATCCTTGCAGCGAGCATTACCGCCGTTGCCGCGTCCAGTCAACCGCCGACCGACGCGCTTTCTTCTGACCCGGCACTGCGGGCCTTGCGCGAGTGTCGATTGAAGCTCCCGCCGACCGCGATCGGATGGCCAAGTATCGCGCCCTACTGTCCCGGCTTGAATGCACAGCTCGAGCGCAGTCCCTGGATCCACTGGCTGCCGCAGTCCTGGCAGAGCGCACGTAGTGATCTGTCGGCGGGAGGTCTCGCGGAGCTCGAGCGTCTGATCCGGCGTGAGGTGTCGTTGACACCGCGAAGCCCCACCTTGGATCCGCAAGTCGTGCGCGCAGCGGTCGCATCGCTGGGCGCCGCGGCCGAACGAGGCGATGGCGTGGGCTCGCGGCTGCAGCGCTGGTTGCAGTGGTGGGTTGATGCGCGGCAACGGGACGCCGCGCCGGGCGGATCCGGTTGGATCGAGCCGCTGCTGCGCCAGGGTTCCAGCACCTCATTCGGCTGGCAGCTTGCGAGCTACCTGCTGCTGTTGGCAGTGCTCGGCATTGTCGCGTTGATCGCCATCAATGAGTGGCGTATCGCAGGGCGCCGTCGCTTGCTGAGTGGATCTGGCGTCGCAGACGCCGCTGCACCGGTCGAAGACGCGGAGCCTGTGCTCGGCGATGTGCCGTTGGCGCAGCGGCCGGCCATCCTGCTGCGCCGAGTGCTGGAACTGATGGCTGCGCGCGGTCTGCTGGCAGCAAGCGGACATTTGACCAGCGCGGAGATCGTCGCGCAGGTGTCGCTCGACCAGCGCGCGGGTCGCGAGCGCTTTGCAGCGCTCGTGAAGACCGCCGAGGCGGTGCGATATGGTGCTGAGCTGCCGGCCCAGTCGTTGCTCGATGCGAGTGTCGCCAATGGCGGGCAGCTGATCGAGGCACTGCGGCAGCGATGAACACGCGCATCGCCAATGGCTTGCTCGCGCTGGGGGCCTTGCTGTTGTTCTATGTGATTTTTCTGCGCGGCGGGGGCGTGGCACCGCCAAGCGTCTCGTTGCCGGTTTCGATCGAGGATAGTGGCAATGGTTACCTTGCGGCCGGGCTCGCGCTCGAACGCGCAGGCGTCCGCGTCGAGTCGTGGCGCAGCGCGTTTTCTGCGCTCGGCAACGAGGCGGGCAACCTGTTGATCGTGACCGTGCCGGGAGAGCGGCAGTTTGCAAGCGATGATCTCGCGGCGCTTGATCGGTGGCTGCGCGCCGGCAATACACTGCTGGTTGTTGCGCCTCTGCTTGATCGGCCGGACTGGGCGGTGGGGGCGGCGCCTGCCGCGATCAGCTACCAGGTGAAGGCCCTGACCGGTCTCGACTTCGAGTGGGAGACCGACCCGGTTGACGCGCAGCGTGCCCGGCTACAGGTCGTACCCACCGGTGCGCTTCGGCTGCTGAAGGATATCGAGCGACTCGACAGTGCGGTGCCCGCCTCCTCTGGCCACTGGGAACTGCGGATCCCGTACCAGCAGTTCGCACTTGAGATCGCGCGCGATACCGCGGCGGGGCGCGGTGCGCTCTGGACGCGCGTCAGTGGGGATGGCGTGATTCATCTGCTCGGCCTCGCTGGCTCGCTTGCCAACAGCTCGCTGGCCAGCGCCGACAATGCGCAGCTGCTCAGCAACCTCGTGGCGCTCGCGGTTGCACCGGGCGGGCGCGTGCTGTTCGATGATGGTCACCAGGGCCTTGCAGAGCGCTACGATCCCGAGCAGTTCTACGCCGACCCGCGCTTCCGGCAGACGATCGTTGTGATGCTGATCATGTGGCTGACCTGGGTACTGGGCGCCACCAGCCTCAAGTCCGCTGTTGCGCGCCGTAGCGTGGCGGGTCGATCCGCGCCGGGCGAAGTCGATCTGCTGCTTGCAAGCGGAGGTTTTCTCGCGCGTGTCGTGCCGCCGCAGTTGGCCGCCGAGCGCATGTTGCGGCGTTTCTGGAAACGGGTGGCCACGCGTCTCGGAGTCGAAGCGGGAACGGCAGCGCTTTCAGGTGAAGCGATGCTCGGACGGCTCGCCCGGCATCCGCGCGTGGACGCTGCGGATCTGCAGCGCTTGCGGCGCTATCATTCGAGGGGCGCGAAGCAGCCTGGCTCGCTGCGCGGTTTGCATAATCTGCTGCTGAAGATGGAGCGCCAGCTGCGATGACTACGGCGATCGAACAGTTCGCGACACATCTTCAGACGGAGATCGGTCGGACCGTCATCGGCCGCGCCGCGACCATCGAAGCGGTCGCCGTCGGCTTGATCGCACGCGGTCACGTTCTGATTGACGGCCCACCGGGGCTCGGCAAGACGCTGCTCGCCAAGGCTTTGGCCGGCGTGCTTGGCGGCATGTTCAAGCGGGTACAGGGAACTGCCGATCTGATGCCGGCCGACATCATCGGTGTGCACGCCTACTCGCTGCAGAGTGGCGAGTTCGCATGGCTTCCCGGGCCGCTGTTTGCGGAGGTGCTGCTGTTCGATGAAATCAATCGCGCCGGGCCCAAAACGCAGTCCGCACTGCTCGAAGCGATGGAAGAGCGGCAGGTCAGCACCGAGCGCGGCGTGTTCGCGCTTCCCGAGGACTTCCTGGTCATTGCCACGCAGAATCCGCACGAATTTGAAGGCACGTTTCCGCTGCCGGAATCGCAGCTCGATCGCTTCATGCTGCGCGCGCAAGTGACCTATCCGTCCCGCGACAGTGAGCTCGAAGTGTTGCGTCAGCATGGCGCGCGGATGAACGCTCATGGGCGCGACGCGGGCGAGCCGGTGCAACTTCCGGATGGATTGTGGGCCGCAGCCCGTGCGCAAGCCGAGGCGGTGCATGTGTCCGACGCGCTGACGCAGTACGTACTTGATCTCGTTGAAGCCTCGCGCACGCATCCGCAGTTGGCGCTCGGACTGTCGACCCGCGGCGCGCTGATGCTGCTGCGCGCAGCACGCATTGCCGCGGGGCGACGCGGCGGTGAGTTCGTGGTGCCCGACGACATCAAGGCGGCCGCCCGCTGGGTGATTCCGCATCGGCTTGCACTGACGCCAGAGGCCGCGCTGGAAGGCGCTGATGAGGCCAGCGTGCTGCAGAGTCTGCTCGATCAGACCGCTGTGCCGCGCTGAGCGCGGACGACTGCCGTGCATCTTTCGGAACGCGGCTATCTGGTGCTGGCGCTGATCGGCGCGCTGTGCATCGCGGGCATATGGTCCGGTGATGCTCTGCTTGAGGGCGCGTGGCGGCTGCCGCTGTTCGTGGTGCTGCTGGCGTTGCTGTCTGAAGGCTGGCTGGTGCGGCAACTGTCGCTGCGTTTATCGATTGAAACACCCGCGCGTCTGCTGCTGGGTCGTGCCACAGCGGTCGTACTGCGTTTTGACAGCGATAGCGCGAGGCCGCTGCAGCTGGAGTTCTTGCCCATGGTGCCGGCAGCATTCGGTCCGCTCGACGAGCCACGACGCGTGCATGTCGCGCCGCGCGCCGTATTGCGAAGCGAGTTGCTGCTGCAGCCACAGCTGCTGGGGCGACATCGCTGGCCGGCGATCCCGGGCCGCGTACTCGGCCGCTTCGGACTTGCCTGGTGGGATCGTGAATGGGATCCGGCTGCCGAGGTGGATGTGGCACCTGATCTGTTGCGCGGTGTGGAGTGGCGCGCCCGCGGCGCGGCGGGCGGATTGCGGGCGCGCGCCACTGCGGGGACCGGCGTCGAACTTCTGCAGCTGCGTGGGTATCGCAGCGGCGATCCGCTCTCGCGCGTGGACTGGAAAGGCACGGCGAGGCGGGGTGCGGTAGTCGTGCGCGAGCATGCGGAGGAGCAGCATCTGGAAATCCTGCTGCTGGTCGATGCCGGACGACTCTCGCGCGTTCGCGCCGGCAACATCGACCGGCTGGGCGTCTACGCCAATCTTGCCGCACGCTTCGCGCAGTCTGCGGTGCAGCGCGAGGATCGCGTTGGAGTCATCGTGTACTCCGACCGCATCCATGCCGAGCGTGCCCCACAGCGAGGGATGAAGGCAGTGCTCGGCATTCGGGCGGCGTTCACGGATCCATCCCTCGAGGCATCTGAGTCGGATCCGATCGTCGCGGCCCTGCAGGCGCGACGTTTGCTGCGACGCCGCGCGCTGGTCGTGCTGCTGACGGATCTCGAGGACGCGACCAGCAGCGAGCAGCTGTTGCGGGCAGTGCGGCTGATGTCGCCGCCGCATCTGGTGCTGGTCGCCGGTGTGCGCGGTGAACACATCGAGGCGGTTGCTCACCAGCCGGCGACACACTGGCGCGATCCCTGGTATGCGCTTGCTGCCGAGGAGCAGCTGGCGCGAATCGCGGCCCAGCAGCAGGCCCTGCGGCTTGCCGGAGTGCCGCTGGTGGTCGCAAGGCAAGCTCTGCTCGAGGAGGCCGTGCTCAGGGAATATCAGGCATTGCGCCAGCGACACCGGATTTAGGCCGTGTTCGCCTGCGGCCGAACAACCAGCCCTGCAGCAACGCAATCATGAACAGGAAGTAGCCGCTGCCAACCAGGATCTTGGCGCCAAATGGAATGTCCGGGTTGGGAGAGACATAGCCCTCGATCAGGCTGCAGCCGAGCAGCAACACGATCACGGCCAGCACGATCGGCAGCACACGCCGGTTGGCGGCGGCGAACGCGGCCGCGCGGCTCTGAATCCCGGGCCGTATCAACGCCTCGCCGACGGCTGCGCCGGCCGCGCCGGCCAGACAGATGCAGGACAACTCGACGAGTCCATGCGCAAACACGAACTCGAGCAGTCGCCCTTGCATATCGTGAGTCGCTGTCATCGAAAACAGCGCGCCGAGCATGACGCCGTTGATGCCGATGATGTACAGCGTTCCCAATCCGAACAGGAAACCGCAGCAATAGGCGAACAGGCTCACCAACACATTATTGGTCAGCAGTTGCACCGACAGCACAGCGGAAGGCATCACGTTCAGCAGACCGTCGGTCCACAGCTCGCCGCGCTCGACCACAGTGATCATCTCCTGCGACGCGAACAGGCGCGCAAGTCCCGGTGCGGCGCTGACGGCCCACCAGCCGGTTGCGAGCGCCACCAGGAACAAGACCGTGATCCATGCCAGCTGAGGCCGAATCGAGCTCATGGCCTCTGGAATCCGCTCGCGAAACAGCGACGCCAACAGGTATGCGGGACGGACTGCGGGTCGATGCAGTTGCGCATGCAGCAGGGCGTAGGTCGCTTCCAGGAACTGCGTCGTGCGTGAGCCGGCTGCGACCCGTCGCCCAATCGCCAGGTCGCGTGCGAGCAGCCGGTAGTCCTCGGCAATGGCACCGGCGGTATCGACATCGAGCTGACCGTCGACGCGCAGTTGCTCAAGCCGCGCACTGGCCTGCCGCCACTGATCCGAGCGTTTCAGCCAGCTCGTTGTGAGCGCGTGATTTGGAGTCGAGGCCGTCATTGAGTCGCGGTCGATTCGGCCAGAGCGCAGACCGCACGTAACAGCGACGCGTCATCATGAATCCCGGCGTCACTGATGCCAGCCTTCCTGAGCAGGCTGCGCGCGAGCTGGGCTCTCGGACCCGGCGCCAGCGAGGGCCAACGCTCGGCGAGCTCTAGCGCTGCTTCGAGCTGCGGCAAGGACGACGCCGCCAGTTCCGGGCTCGCGATGGGCGGCACGGCCAGCGACGCTGGCTGTGCGTGGTCGTAAACGAGCATGGTTCCAGCTGCCAGATCTCCGAAGCGCAGATGTCGTGAGGTCAGCAGGGTTGTGATCAAGCCCACGCAGTAGAATGCCGGAAAGCTGTCGATCAAGCGAAACACATTGCGAATCAACAGCGCCGACACGCCGGGCGTCCGGCCTTCGGCCGTCACGATCCGGATACCTGCCAGGCGTTTCCCAGGTGTCACACCGCGCAACAGAACTTCGAATAGCGGGTGATACAGAAAATAGATCGCAGCGCTGGGCACTGCGACGCCCAGCAACCAACCGGTGCTGCCGTCAGTCGGCGGTGCAAGCCGCAAGGCACCCGGTTCGCCGAGCGCGTGCAACCCCGTTCCAACCAGATACCACGCCATGGCCAGTGCAACCCGGCAGAGCCAATCGATGACGAACGCATAGGCCCGTCCGCCGGGTCCGGCGATCGTCAACGAGACCGGTACGCCGGTTCCGCTGTCGACCTGCAGATCTTTCATTGCGCTGCAGTCTGCTCGGCCAGCAACTCGCTCCGGTGTTCCTGCAGCAGCGGGTCGATCACGTCGTCGAGCTGGCCGTCGACGATGTCCTCGAGGCGATAGAGCGTCAGATTGATCCGGTGATCCGTGAGCCGGCCCTGCGGAAAGTTGTAGGTGCGGATGCGTTCGGAACGGTCGCCGCTGCCGACCTGCAGTTTGCGGGCGCGAGCTTCTTCGGCATCGCGCTTCTCCTGCTCAGCCGCTTTCAAACGCGCCTTCAGCAACGACATCGCGCGCGAACGGTTCTTGTGCTGCGATCGCTCGTCCTGACATTCGACCACCAGGCCGCTCGGGATGTGCGTGATGCGGATCGCTGAGTCGGTCTTGTTGACGTGCTGTCCACCGGCGCCGGACGCCCGAAACGTATCGACTCGCAGATCCGCCGGATTGATCTCAGTGGACTCGACTTCGTCGAGTTCGGGCAGGATCGCCACTGTGACGGCCGATGTGTGGATGCGCCCCTGGGCTTCCGTTGCCGGAACCCGCTGTACGCGATGCGTGCCGGATTCGAACTTCAGCCTTGCAAAGACGCCGCTGCCTGAAATCCGGCTGATGACCTCCTTGAAGCCGCCATGCTCGCCCGGGCTTTCGCTGAGTGTTTCGAGCTGCCAGCCGCGCCGCTCGGCATAGCGCGCGTACATCCGCAGCAGGTCACCGGCGAAGATCGCGGCCTCGTCACCGCCGGTGCCGGCGCGAATCTCCAGGAATATGTCGTGATCGTCGCGAGGATCGCGCGGCACCAGCATTACGCCGAGCGCAGCTTGCAGCGTTTCGAGTTCCTGCTTCAGGCGTCCGACTTCTTCGCTGCCGAGCGAGCGCATTTGCGGATCCGGATCGGACTGCATCGCCTCGGCTGCGGAGAGCTCGCCTTCGAGCCCGCGAAACCGCGAATACAGAGCGACCAGGTCTGTAAGCCGCGCATATTCCATGGACAGCTCACGAAACTGCCTGGAGCCTCCGGCAACACTCGGATCGGCCATCAGCCGACCCACTTCCTCATAGCGTTCGCTGGTCTTGTCGAGTTTATGGCGGATGGATTCCTTCATGGCGCGGCCGGCATTGTCCGGTCCATACGATCAGGTGACAAGCCGTAGGCGGTGCGTATAGTGATCGCGTGACCCCCAATCGCCCCGCTTCCTGGCTTGTGATCATTGCTGCGCTGCTGCAGCCGGTGGCCTTTGCGCTCGAGGCACCGAACGCCATGAAAGGGAGTCGCGATGCAACCGATTCGCGCGTGGCGGCGGCAGAGCTGGCGCTCGGCGCGGGCAACTGCCGCGAAGGTGCCGAAGCCTACCAGCGCGTGGCAGCACGTTCGCGTGATCTGCGGCTGGTGCGCCGCGCGACCGAAGTGGCTGTGGCCTGCGATCATTTGTCGGCAGCCTGGAATGCGAGCCAGCGCTGGGCGGCCCTCGACCCGGAGAACATCGATGCGCTGCGCGCCAACGGAATGGTGGCCGTGCAGCTGTATAAAGTGGCGGATGCGCGTCGGGTTTTCGGTGCCCTGCTCAAGAAACCCGATGTCGAGCCGGATCGCGCCCTGCAGGAACTGCTGCCCGATTTGTCTGACGGCGCCAAGGCCCATGCGGCCTGGGCTGTATTAAGTAACTTGGTCGATCCGGCAGCCTTGCAGCCCTCGACCGGGCTTGCGCTCGCTGAGCTTGCGATCGCGGCCGATAATCTGACTGCCGCTCGCCGCATCGTCGAGGCGGTGTTGCAGACCGAAATCACGGCGGGAGCCTTGCGGCAACTCGCGCGCCTGCTCGCGGCAGAAGGCGATACGGCCCGTGCGCTGCAAACCGCCCGTGAGGCAGTCACTGCGGCAGGCGATGACCCCGAGCATGCGTTCGCGCTGGCCGAAGTGTTGATCGATCTCGATCGCAACGAGGAGGCCTACCGCGAGCTGCTGCGAGCGCAGGAAGTGCCCGTCACGGCGGATGAGGCTGATCGACGGCTCGCCTTGCTGGCCGTCGCCACGGGCGATTTCGACGAGGCGCGGCGCCGGTTCGCCGCACGATTGCAGCGTGGCGCGTCTTCGGCGGAATCCTTCTTCTACCTCGGAGTCATCGCCGAGCGCACCGGCCAATCCGAGCTCGCGCTGCAGAGTTACCTGCGGCTGGCGGCGGCGGGGGCCGGTCTGATGCCGCGGGCGCGTGCCGGCGCTTTGCTGATCAGGCTGGGCCGACGTGATGAAGCCTTTGAGTTGCTTGACGAGTTTCTGCGTCAGGACCCGCAAGGGGCGATCGACGTCGCGATCGCGCGCGCCGAACTACTGCTGGCAGCGGACGCGGGCGACGCGGCAGTTGAAGAACTACAGCGTGCGCTGCAAGCCTATCCTGGACACCCGCAGCTCGAGTATCAGCTCGCGATGGTGTTCGAGCGCAGCGGTCGGCATGCGGAGTCGATCAGGTCATTCGAACAGTTCCTGAAGCAGCGACCCGACGATCCGACCGCGCTGAACGCGCTTGGCTATACGCTCGCTGACAACGGCAACGAGCTGCCGCGCGCCGAACGGCTGGTGCGCCAGGCGCTCGAGGCAATGCCCGACAACGCCGCTGCGATCGACAGCCTCGCCTGGATTCTCTACCGGCGCGGCGACGCGCCCGCGGCGTTGCCGCTGCTCGAAAGAGCCTATGCCCTTTCGCGGGACGCGGAGATTGCGGCTCACTGGGGCGAAGTATTGTGGGTGCTCGGCGAGCAGGGTCAGGCGCGCACGGTTTGGGCCCGTGCGCTGGCGCGGGCGCCGGACTCGGAACCGCTGAAGACCGTGATCGCGCGTTTTGCCGCGGCTGCCCCCGACTCGACCTCACCCGAGCAGACGTCCCCGGCGGACCAATCGACCGCACTCTGATGGGCCGTATCGGAGTCGCGTTGCTGGCCTGCGCAACGCTTGCTGCCTGTGTCTCTTTGCCCCGCACGAGCCCCGAGTTGCCCGCCGACTGGCCCGCACGGCGTGATTTTCTGCAGCGTGTTGAGCGTTTCGACCTGCAGGGCAGGGTTGCGGTCGCCGCCGGTGATGAAGGCTTCAGCGGTGCGCTGCGCTGGAGCGTCGATACGCGCGGCGCCAGTCGGCTGACGCTGGACGGCCCGCTTGGAATCGGCGGCCTTGAGATCGAGCAGCAGCACGGATCGCTGGCGATGCGGACCGCGGCGGGCGAACGACTCGACGGCGAGGCGGCACGCAACGCGATCGAACAGCGTCTGGGCTTCGCGCTGCCGCTCGGTGCGTTGCGCTATTGGGTGCTGGGCGTGCCGCAGCCGGAATTGCCCGGCAGTGAAACGCCACACGAGGGTGCGCCCTGGCTCGACTCGCTGGCACAGGACGGTTGGCAGGTCGCTTACGCCGCTTACGGTGCGCAGGGCTTGCCGCAACGGATCACGTTGACGCGTCCGGGGGTTCGCGTGCGACTGCTGGTGTCGGATTGGACGCTCAGCGGGTCCTGATGAGCGGGCCCCGATGAGCGAACGGCAATGGTGGCCGGCGCCGGCCAAGCTGAACCTGTTCCTGCATGTGCTCGGCCGACGCGCCGACGGCTTGCACGACCTGCAGACGATCTTTCAGCTGATCGATCTGTGCGACGAGCTGGCTTTCGAGGTGACCGGCGATGCCACCGTAACGCGCATCGATCCGACAGACGGGATCCCCGCCAGCGCAGATTTGTGCGTCAGGGCGGCCAGAGCGCTGCAGCGCGCGGCCGGAGTCCGAGCCGGCGCGCGCATCCGGCTGCGCAAGCGCATTCCGATCGGCGCGGGCCTCGGGGGCGGCAGTTCCGATGCCGCGACGACCCTGGTCGCGCTGAACAAATTGTGGAGAACAGGCTTCGATCAGGCTCGATTATCAGCGATTGGCCGCGAACTTGGCGCTGACGTGCCCGTTTTTGTTGCCGGTCGATCAAGCTGGGCGGAAGGGGTTGGCGAGCGACTCACGCCCGTCGAGCTGCCGCTCCGTTGGTATCTGGTGCTGGATCCGCAGGTTTTCGTCTCTACGGCTGAAGTGTTCCAGAGCGCTGAATTGACACGAAATTCCACGCCAATCACAATGGCCGGCTTCCTGCAGACGGGGGGTCGCAATGATTGCGAACCGGTTGTGAGGCAGCGGTTTCGGGCGGTGAATGATGCAATCCTCTGGCTGCAGGCGAACGGCGCGGATAACGCGCGGCTGACCGGCACCGGGTCCTGCGTGTTCGCGAGCTTCGCAACGGCAGCCGAAGCCGAGCGCGTCGCTGCCAGGGTGCCGGACTGCTGGGTTGCGCGCGTCGCGCGCGGCCTTGCGGAGTCGCCGCTGCAAGCGGCCATGCAGACTTAGACGTGTTGGGGTGTCGCCAAGTGGTAAGGCAGCGGGTTTTGATCCCGCCATTCGGAGGTTCGAATCCTTCCACCCCAGCCACTTCGAGACGAGCGCAGCAATTGAAACAAGGGCCGATACTGTGGATTCCCAGACACTAGCGCTGTTCTCCGGCAACGCGAATCCAGCGCTCGCCCACGATATTGCCCGGCATCTGATGGTGCCGCTTGGCCGCGCCACCGTCGGGCGCTTCAGCGACGGCGAAGTCAATATCGAGATCAACGAGAACGTCCGCAGCCGCGACGTGTTCATCGTGCAACCGACCTGTCCGCCAGTGAATGATCACCTGATGGAGTTGCTGGTCATGGCCGACGCCTGCCGGCGCGCCTCGGCAAATTCGATCACGGCGGTCGTGCCGTACTTCGGCTACTCGCGCCAGGATCGGCGACCGCGCGCGACCCGCTCGGCGATCTCGGCCAAGCTCGTGGCCAACATGATCGCGTCGACCGGCATCGAACGCGTGCTGACGGTCGATCTGCATGCTGACCAGATCCAGGGATTCTTCGATATTCCGGTCGACAACGTCTATGCCTCACCGGTGCTGCTTGGCGATGCCTGGCGGCAGCGCCACGAGAATGTCGTGGTCGTCTCGCCGGATGTCGGCGGCGTGGTGCGTGCGCGGGCGCTGGCCAAGCGGCTCGACGATGTGGAGCTTGCGATCATCGACAAGCGGCGACCGCGTCCGAATGAATCCAAGGTCATGAACATCATCGGCGCCGTGGCCGGCAAGACCTGCATCCTGATTGACGACATGGTCGATACGGCGGGCACGCTGTGTCTTGCGGCGCAGGCACTCAAGGATGAAGGTGCGGTGCGGGTCGTGGCTTACATCACCCACGCGATCCTCTCCGGCAAGGCGGTCGAGCGGATTTCAACTTCGGCGCTCGACCAGCTTGTCGTGACCGATACGATCCCGCTGTCAGCCGAGGCGAAGGCCTGCAGTCGCATTCGGCAGCTGACCGTCGCGGGCCTGCTGGGCGAGACGATCCGTCGCATCCGCGACGAAGAGTCGGTCAGCTCGCTGTATGTGGATTGAACTGCAAGGTTTCCCCGTGAGTGGTGCAGGTCGCGGCACCGCTTTGTCTTTAAACGAAGTATTGAAGGAGTCCTGATGAAAACCGCATTCGAACTCGCCGCGGAATTTCGCGACGACGAAGGCAAAGGTGCGAGCCGCCGCCTGCGTCGATCCGGAAGAGTCCCGGCCATTCTCTACGGTGGCAAGCGTGAACCGCGCATGTTGTCGCTGAGCCAGGAAAAGCTGCTGACACTGATCGACAACGAGAAGTTCTACTCATCGATCATCAGCCTGAAGGTCGGCGAGGTCACGCAGGCCGCGATCCTCAAGGATCTGCAGATGCATCCGGCCAAGACCCAGGTCATGCATCTGGACCTGCAGCGCGTGCTCGACGACGAGAAGATCCGCATCTTCGTGCCGCTCCACTTCAAGGGCGAGAATGTCGCGCCGGGCGTCAAGACCGCCGGCGGCGTCGTATCGCATCGCGTGGCTGACGTCGAGGTCAGCTGCCTGCCGAAGGATCTGCCGGAGTTCCTGGAGCTGGATCTGTCCGCGATGGAGCTGAACGAGACGAAGTTCCTGTCCGATATCGCACTGCCACCGGACGTCGTGATGACGGCCCTGGTCCAGGGCAAGGATGCGGCAGTGGTCTCGATTCATGCGCCGCGGGCGCAGGAACCGGATCCGGCTGCGGCAGCGGCGGCGACCGAGGGTGCCGTGGCAGCCGGCGCCGTGCCGGCAGCAGCCGATGCCAAGGACGCGAAGAAGGACGAGGCCAAGAAGTAGCGCCCGATGCCGGGCCTGCGCTGCTGCGGTGCTCGCGCCGCAGCAGCTGCAGGTCGCGTCGTCAGGCCCTGCGCATTGCCGATGTCTGGTTTGCCGCTGCAGCTGATCGTCGGGCTCGGAAATCCCGGGCCCGAGTATGCGCAGACGCGCCACAACGCCGGCTTCTGGGTCGTCGACGAGCTGGCGCGCCGCCACGGCGGTGTGTTTCGCAGCGAATCGAAGTATCAAAGCCAGGTGGCGCGCATTCGCGTCGAGGGCGTCGATCTGTGGCTGCAGAAGCCGCAAAGCTTCATGAACCGCAGCGGGGGGGCGATCCTGAGTCTGTCTGCTTTCTATCGGATCGAGCCGGCGGCGATGTTGATCGCGCATGATGAGCTCGATCTGCCGGTTGGCGTGCTGCGCCTCAAGGAAGGCGGCGGCCACGGCGGTCACAATGGCCTGCGCGATGCGATTGCCAGCCTCGGCGATTCTTTCTGGCGGTTGCGACTCGGGATCGACCACCCGGGGGATCGCAGCCTCGTGGTCGGTTATGCGCTGTCGCGGGCGCCGCGCGCCGAACAGGATCTGCTCGATACGGCGGTGCAGCGCGCTGTTGAGGCGATTCCGGCGCTGCTGACACAGGGCGCTCAAAAGGTCATGAACGAACTCCATTCCACGCAGGGCGAAAAATAATGGGAATCAAGTGCGGCATTGTCGGTTTGCCCAACGTCGGCAAGTCGACGCTGTTCAATGCGCTGACGCGCGCGCAGATCGCCGCAGAGAACTATCCCTTCTGCACGATCGATCCGAATGTCGGCATCGTGCCGGTGCCGGATACTCGTCTGGAGCAGCTCGCGGGCATCGTCACGCCCGAGCGTGTCGTGCCGGCGATGATCGAATTCGTCGATATTGCCGGCCTCGTCGAAGGAGCCTCCGAAGGCAAGGGCAAGGGCAATGCCTTCCTGTCGCATATCCGCGAAGTCGATGCCATCGCCCACGTCGTGCGTTGCTTCGAGGACGACGATGTCGTGCATGTCGCGGGCCGAATCGATCCGCTCGCCGACATCGACATCATCAACACCGAACTGGTGCTCGCTGACCTCAACATCGTCGAGAAGGCTGCCGAGCGTCAGGCCAAGGCCGCCAAGGGCGGTGACAAGGACGCCGTGCGTCGCCGTGACATCTTCGAGCGCGTGCGGGCACATCTCGATGGCGGCAAGCCGGTACATGCGATGTCGCTGAGTGCCGAGGAAAAGCGCGATATCGGCGAACTGCATCTGCTGACCGACAAGCCGGTCATGTACGTGGCGAATGTCGTTGAGGACGGCTTCGACCACAATCCGTTTCTCGATGCTTTGCACAAACGGGCCGCAGCCGAAGGGGCCACGGTCATCTCGGTCTGCGCAGCGATCGAAGCGGAGATCTCGCAGCTTGAAGATGCGGATCGGGGTGAGTTCCTGGCCGAGATGAAGATCGATGAGCCGGGTCTCAATCGCGTGATCCGCGCCGGCTACAGCCTGCTCGGGCTGCAGACTTACTTCACTGCCGGCGAAAAGGAAGTCCGTGCCTGGACGGTCAAACGCGGCGCGACGGCGCCACAGGCAGCCGGGGTCATCCACACCGACTTCGAGCACGGCTTTATCCGTGCCGAGGTGATCGGCTTTGACGACTACATCGCCTGCAAGGGTGAGCAGGGTGCCAAGGCTGCGGGGAAGATGCAGCGCGAAGGCAAGGAGTACCTGGTTCGCGAGGGCGACGTCATGCACTTCCTGTTCAGCAGCTGACCTCGCATCAGTCCCCAAGACGCCGGGTGATCGCGGCGGCGAAGCGTGCGGCGCTGCCCGGCGCGTGATCGAAGAACATGGACGGTTCGGTGAGTTCCAGTTCCAGCAGTTGCGGTGTGCCGCTGGCGGACTCGATCAAGTCGACCCGCGCGTACAGCGGCACTCCGCCAGGAATGGCGGCCAGAACCGCTGCACCGATTTCAAGCTCCGCGACGCTCGCCGCTCGTGCCGAAATCTTCTCCGGTGCGAACAGTCCCGGCGCCTCGGCGGATTCCAGTTGCAGCAGTGGCCCCTTGCGCACGGCGTGACTGAACACACCGTCGTAGTACAGCAGGGCCGTTTCGCCGCGGCTATCGACGCTTGCCAGGTAGGGCTGAACCAGCACCACAAAGCCGCCGTCCTGCAGGCTGCGCGCGTGGCGCTCCGCGGTCTCGGTAGCCGTAGCGGCAAAGCGTCGCGCGCCCCGGGAACCGGCACCGACCGAAGGCTTGACGACGAATTCGCCACTGGCCGGAAAACGTGCTGCTTCACCCGGAGGAAAAAACGCACTCGGGATGATCGGAACATCCGCTGCCTCGAGGTCGGCCATATAACGCTTGTCAGTATTCCACTGCACGAGATCCGGCGGGTTCAGCAGCCGCGTCTGGTCTGCCGTCCGCCGGGCCCAGGCCAGGAACTCGACCAGGCGAGTCGTGTAGTCCCAGGTTGCGCGTATCAGTGCGATCTCGAACTGTGACCAGTCGACGGTAGTGTCGTCCCAGTCAGGAGTTGCAACGGATAAACCCAGCGCTTCGAGTGCAGCAGTGAGCGGCGCCTCGTCTTCATCGCGGGCGTGCGCTTCGGCGGCCGAGACGAGGGCAATGCGACGTTGTTTGGCGGGGCCGGGCATGCGTGGCGCGGATGATAACCCGGCTGAAACGCATCCCGAAACCGCGGTTTCGTCGCGCAGCGCCGTTGCGAGACCTTACAATCGACCGATGATCAAACACCTGAAAACCGGCCGTTCGGCCGATGACATGGCGACCGACGACGCGGCAGTCAGGCAGACGGTTGAGACGGTTCTGGCGGCAATCAGCCAGCGCGGGGACGCGGCGGTCCGGGAATACTCGCAACAGTTCGATCGCTGGGCGCCGGCCAGTTTCCGGCTGACGCGGGCCGAGATCGATGCCTGCTACAAGGAGCTGCCGGAACAGGCCATCGAGGACATCCGTTTCGCGCAGGCCCAGGTCCGCAACTTCGCACGGATTCAGCGCGAGTCCCTGCGCGACGTCGAAGTGGAGACCCTGCCGGGAGTGGTGCTCGGCCACAAGAACCTGCCGGTGAACTCGGTTGGCTGCTACGTGCCGGGCGGCAAGTATCCCCTGGTCGCCTCGGCACACATGAGCGTCGTGACCGCCAAAGTCGCTGGCGTGCCGCGCGTGATCGCCGCCGCGCCGCCGTGGAACGGCAGGCCCTCGGCTGCGATCGTCGTCGCGATGGATCTGGCCGGTGCCGATGAGATCTACTGCCTTGGCGGTGTGCAGGCGGTTGGCGCAATGGCTCTCGGCACCGAATCGATCCAGCCCGTCGACATGATCGTCGGGCCCGGCAATGCCTATGTCGCCGAGGCCAAGCGGCAGCTGTTTGGTCGCGTTGGCATCGATCTGTTGGCGGGCCCGACCGAAACGCTCGTGATCGCGGACGACTCCGTGGACGGCGAGCTGTGCGCCGCCGATCTGCTGGGTCAGGCCGAACACGGCCCCAACTCGCCGGCGATCCTGCTGACGAACTCCCAAGCGCTCGCCGCGGAGACGATGCGTGAAGTCGAACGCCAGCTGACGGTGCTGCCCACAGCGGACATTGCCGGGCGTGCCTGGCGCGATTACGGCCAGGTCATTCTTTGCGACACACTCGACGAGATGGTGGCAGTTGCGGACGACATCGCCTCCGAGCATGTGCAGGTCATGACCCGCGACCCGGACTATTTCCTGCAGCGGATGACCAACTATGGGGCGCTGTTCCTTGGGCCCCGCACGAATGTTTCGTACGGCGACAAGGTCATCGGCACCAACCACACGCTGCCGACCAGGAAAGCCGCGCGCTACACGGGGGGTCTGTGGGTCGGCAAGTTCATCAAGACCTGCACGTACCAGCGGGTGCTGACTGCCGAGGCGTCGGTGATGGTCGGCGAGTACTGCTCAAGATTGTGCGCGCTGGAAGGTTTTGCCGGTCACAAGGAGCAGGCGGACATTCGGGTGCGGCGCTATGGTGCCAGCCGCGCTTAAGCCCTCAAGGGCACAGACTGACACTGCCGTTTTCGCGCCGCGCGCGGAATGTCTGCGTGGTTTCGAGGTTGCGGCTCAGCGCGCCTGACTCTGTATTGACGGTATGCGTCCAGCGGCGGATGTCGAGACGGTCGCATTCGCCGCTGGTTGCGGCGCGGCTCAGCTGCACCATCTCGATGCTGTGCCCGATCTGGCCAGCTGCAGTGCCGGTACTGGCTGCCGTCGTCAGCACGAGGTGATCGGCGTTGTTGAAACTGGTGAATTGCCACAAGTACTCGCTGAGCTCCCGCAGCATCGCAGCCGCCAGCGGGCGCGCCTGCACGAAGCCGGCAGGTCCCGACAGATTGGCAAGATCGGTCGACGTGCGATCGAGATAGCTGCACTTGAACACGCGCTGCCGCAGCCGGGCCGTACTGTCACTGCGAGGCACGCGAACGATCTCGAACGCGCGGCTGTCGCTGCTCATGTCCACCATGTCGGCGTAAGAGCCCTGGAAAGTGGCGCGCTGTTCGGACCAGGCAATTGCATTCGCCATGTCGTCGGTGCACAGTTCGAAGCTCGCGCCACCACTGGTGGAACTGATGTCTGAATTCTTCAGATGCGAGGTGGCCACCGTCCCCGTGGCACCCGCAAGTGGCGGGTCGGCATAGAAACCCGCGGGTGTCCGCGGCACGCCATCGTAGGCCTTCTGCGCCACGCCGCGCTGGTACTCGAGCGTCGCGTCCGGCAGTGCGCCCGCAACGGGTGTCGTCGCTTCGCCACCGCCACCGCAGGCATGCAGCAGCCATGTGCCCAGCAGCATCAACGCCGTCCCGGTCCGGGACACGCTCGATTGAAACATCGCAAGTCGCCTCTGCACGGCCCGTCATTGCGGGCTCCGAGAGGACTATCGGCACGAGCATTCCGTGCTTGAGGGATCGTCGCGGGCCGAGTTGATTAAGTTGAACCGGGTCGCGCAATTGGCAATTCGGGCCAGCCGGAGCTGTCCAGTGTTTCCAGATACGCATGCCAGGACGAGTACGCAAGCCAGGGCATGACGACGATCAGCCCGACGAATGCGGTCGCAAACCCGGCGGCCGTGAGTCCCACGATCAGCAAAGCCCATACCAACATGACGCGCTTATTGCGCAGCACCGCGCTGACCATCATGCCCGCACGCGACCAGACCAAAAGAATCACCAGCAGTGCCAGGCAGTCGAGCAGCCGGGGGTGGCGGTCGGCCGCGAGTTGCCGACTGACGCAATAGAGGCTCGCCGCGAGCAGCGGGGCGCTTCCAGGCGAGCGCGGAGATTCCGGCGCTGAGCAGCATGATCAGCGTTCCGAACAGCAGGCTCAGCGCCGGACTTCGGCGCAGATCATGCCCGCCGAGGCGAAGCCAGCGCATCGGTGCATCGAGCTGAAGCCTTGCCCATGATCCCATCCTCAAGAGCGCAGTGGATTGTATTGCCGACGGCTGGCGTTGGTTGTCGCTGTGTAGCGAACTCCGTAGGATCGGCTTCAGATGAGCACCGAAATCCGCCGCCAGTGGCCGGTCATTGCCGCGGCGGGTACGGGCGTGATGCTCGGCATTTCCTCCCTGCCAGCGTTCGTTCTCGGAGTCTTCGCCGGGCCAATGACCGGCGAGTTCGGTTGGTCGCTCGGCGAGTATCAGATCGCGGCGTTTGTCTTTACGCTTGGCGTTCTGCTATGCAGCGCCTGGATCGGCGGCCTGTGCGACCGGCACGGTGCACGCGCCGTGGCCTTGTGGGGCATGCCACTGGCGGCGGTCGGCGTCGCAGGTTTCTCGCTGGTGCAGGCACCGGTTTGGACCTGGTACCTCGCGATGCTGCTGAGCTCGATTCTTGCCAGCGGCACACTGCCCGGGGTCTGGACGCGCATGATCAATGCGCTGTTCGATCGCCAGCGCGGACTGGCGCTCGGCCTGGTGCTGTCCGGCAATGGCGCCTTCGCAATCTTCGGACCGCCACTGGCGCAGTGGCTGATCGACGCTGTTGGTTGGCGGTATGCCTGGTTGGGTCTCGCGCTGCTGCCGCTGCTGTTCGGCTGGCCGGTGATCCGGCTGGCGTTTCGCGGCGACGATCGACCGCTGAGTGCATTGGTTGGCGAGGCTGAGGCTGCGGTCCCTCGCGGCATCGGACATCGAGACGCGCTGCGCAATTATCGGTTCTGGGTCATGGTCGCAAGTTTTGCAGTCGTCACGATCGGTGTCGGTGCGATGAATCCGAATCTGGTGCCGATGCTCGGCAGCAAGGGATTCGCGCCGACCGAGGCCGCAGCGATGATGGGCATCCTCGGTGTTGGCATTGCGATCGGTCGGCTCGGGATCGGTTTCGTGATCGATCGCGTCTGGGCACCGGGCGTCGCTGCGGCGGCACTGAGTCTGCCGGCCATCAGCGCCTACCTTTTGACCGGGACGACGGTCACGCGCGAAGAAGCAATCGTCGCTGTGCTGCTGCTCGGCTTTGCGCAGGGGGCTGAATACGATTTCCTGGCTTTTCTCGTGGCGCGCTATTTTGGCATGGTCAGCTATGGACGCATCTACGGCATGCTCGTGATCCCGATTGCGCTCGCCACAGGCGTGGGTGCAGTGGGCATGGGGTACGCGCGGGACATGCCGGGGTCTTTCGATGGCGCACTGCCCATCGTCGCCGTGCTGTTCGTCGCTGGCGGCCTGGCGCTGCTGACCCTCGGGCGCTATCCCGAATCCTTGCCCGAGTACCGCGGCAAACCCTAGGTTTTTGCACGCGTGTTCATGCTGGCGCCGTTTGCGGTAAGATTCCCGCTCTGCTTGCTCGACTTCACCTTGCTCGAATTAACATGGCGCCGTGATGACGATGGTGACCCGTAGAACCCTAATTGCAGGCGGCGCCGCAGGCGTTGCCGTTGGTGCTCTCAACGTTGCCGGCTGCGGCAAGAAGGACGAACCCGTCATTCACCCCGAAGGCGTACCGCTGTCCCAGTTCGACAAGAAGACCACCGCCGAGCAGGCCCTGACCGGTATCGATCTGGCAGGCAAGACTTTCCTGATCACCGGCGGCACTTCAGGGCTCGGGCTGGAGTCGGCGCGAGTGCTGATCGCGCGCGGCGCCAACGTGCTGCTGACCGGCCGGACGCTGGCCCGCGCACAGGAAGTCGGCAGCACGCTGGGTGCCCGAGCCACACCGCTCGCGCTCGAGCTTGAACAACCCGAAACCATCGTGGCCTGCGCCGAAGAAGTCACCCGCCTTGGCATGCCGCTCGATGGACTCATTTGCAACGCCGGCATCATGGTGCTCGGCGACCTGCGGCAGGTGAACGGCATCGAGCAGCATTTCGCGGTTAATCATCTGGGGCACTTCCTGCTCGTCAACCGGCTGCTGCCGCAAGTGCAGGCCGCGCCGCAGGGGCGCGTGGTTGTCGTCGCAAGCTCCGCATACAAATGGGCGCCGCCAGCGGGTATCGAGTTCGACAATCTTTCAGGCGAGCGCGACTTCACGCCGAACAAGGCGTACGGGCAGTCGAAGCTCGCAAACACCTTGTTCTCATGGGAGTTGGCCCGACGCCAGCAGGGCACGACCACAACGTCGAACTCGGTGAACCCGGGCGCAGTCGACACGGACCTCTGGCGGCACTACCCACGCTGGCAGCAATTGCTGCTGGCACCGGTGAAAGGCTTCCTGCTCAAGAACTCGGCGGAGGGTGCGTCGACACAATGTTATGTCGCCGCCACACCGGCGCTCGCGGGCACCAGCGGCTACTACTTCGAGAACTGCAATGCGATCGTGCCGCCGCCCCAGGTGCACGACCCGGCGCTCGCGCAGCAGCTGTGGAGCACATCCGAGGAGCTGCTGCGGCCTTATCTCGCCTGAGTCAGCGCGGCGCCACCCGGTAGTCGAGCGGCGCGTCCGGCCCGATGGGCAGGCCGAGCGCGAGCCAGATCGCGAATAGGACGGTCCAGCCGAATGCGAACACCACCGAGTACGGCAGCATCACCGCGACCAGCGTGCCGATGCCTGACTTCGGCACGTAGCGCTGGAAGAACGCGATGATCAGCGCGAAGTAGCTCATCATCGGTGAGATGATATTCGTGACGCTGTCACCGACCCGATAGGCCGCCTGGGTCAGCTCGGGCGAATAGCCGAGCAGCATGAACATCGGCACGAACACCGGTGCCATCAGCGCCCACTTGGCCGACGCCGAACCCATGAACAGGTTCACGAACGCGGTCAGCACGATGAAACAGATAAACAGCGGGATCGCCGGCAGACCGATTGCCTTCAACGCGTCCGCACCGTTGACCGCGAGCACCAGCCCGAGCTGCGTCCAGTTGAAGAACGCGACGAACTGCGCCGCAAAGAACACCAGCACCAGATAGCCGCCGAGCGTGCTCATGCTCGCGCCCATGCCGTTGATGACATCGGTGTCGTTGCGGATCGTGCCCGCGCCGACGCCGTAGGCGATGCCGGCGATGACGCCGTACAGAAAGATGATCGCAACGACGCCAGAAAGCAGCGGCGAGTTCAAAAGTTCACCGCTCGTCGGGTTGCGCAGGAAGCCCGCGCCTGGAACCGCGCCCAGCGGCAACATCGACCAGATCAACAGCAGCGTGAAGCCGAGCGTGGCGTACAGCGCATAGCGCAGGCCCGTGCGCTCGACAGGGGAGAGCTCGCGCGTCATCTGCGCATCCTCGTCATCGCCCGTCTGCACTGAGTCTGGAAAGCGCGGTGCCGTGATTCGCTCAGCGACAAACCAGCCGAGCAGCGTGATCAGTGGCGTCGAGGCGATCATGAAGTACCAGTTCGCCACGGGGCTGACGGTGTAGTTCGGATCAACTATGCGTGCCGCTTCCTGCGACAGCCCCGACAGCAGCGGGTCGATCGTGCCGATCAGCAGGTTCGCCGAATAACCACCCGAGACGCCGGCAAAGGCCGCTGCCATGCCAACCACCGGATGACGGCCCGCCGCCTTGAACGTCAGGCCCGCGAGCGGAATCAGCAGCACATAGCCGATCTCACTGGCCATGTTCGACGTGACGCCGGCAAAGACAACGATGGGCGTCAGCAGTACTCGTGGCGAAGACAGCACCAGCAGCCGCAGCGCGGTGCCCAGAAGCCCCGAATGCTCGGCCACGCCGATGCCGATCAGCGCCACAAGGACGGTGCCGAGTGGCGCGAAGCTCGTGAAGTTCGTGACAAGATTGGTCAGGATCCGGTGCAGGCCCGCAAGGCTCAGCAGGTTCACCGGCTCGACGATTGCGCCCGTGGTCGGATGCTGCACCGACACCCCCGCGAGGCTCGCCAGCCACGACGCGACGATGACCAGCAGCGCCAGGATCGCAAACAGGGTGGACGGATGCGGCAGCGCATTACCGCCGCGCTCGATCGCGTTCAGGAAACGGTCGAGCATCCGGCTGTTGGCGTTCGGCAAGAGACCCTCATTGCAAGGCGCAGCAGCGCGCACTATAACGGCCGCGCACAGCCGCCTTGACACTCCCGGCTGAGGCATCGAAAATCCGCGACCCTGCGCCTGGAAAGGTAGCTCAGCTGGTTAGAGCACGGCACTCATAATGCCGGGGTCGAGGGTTCGAGTCCCTCCCTTTCCACCAATAAAATCAATCGCATGTGTAAGACGCGGTACCCTGTCGCGCCACGGACTGTACCGCCTCACTCCATGCCGCGCTCACGAGGAGCAGTTTCTTGACCCGCATTCGTTCGCAGATCGCGCATGACCTGCCGCAGACGGTGATCATTGGCTGGGGCCTCGGCACTTTGCCGATGGCGATCCTGTTCAACAGCTTCAACATCCTCGCGCTGCGGTATTTCGTCGACTTTGTTGGCTTGACTGCGGCAGCGGCGGGTTCCCTGATTGCGCTGTCGAAGCTCTACGATGCGGCGACCGATCCGCTGATGGGAACGTTGAGCGATCGCACACGCTCCCGGCAGGGGCGACGTCGGATCTACCTGCTGTTGGGCGGCCTTCTGTGTGGGCTGGTGCTGGTCGCCGTGTTCTCTATTCCCTCAGGCCTGGAAAGCGGAGTCGCGTTCGCACTCGTGGCTCTGGTGGTGTTCCTGTATTCCACCGGATACACGGTCTACAGTATTCCCTACATCGCGATGGCGGCAGAGATCAGCAATGCGCCGCATACGCGGGCGTCGATGATGAGCTGGCGTGTCTTGTTCATCGGCGTCGGTGGCTTGTTTGCCGGCACCTTCGGCCCGAAGCTGATCGAATGGTTCGGAGGCGGTGCGGCCGGCCATCGCAGCATGGCCATGATCCTCGGATCGCTGGTGCTGCTGTTCGCGGTGGTCACGTTCCTGATGACGTCGCGGGCGCCGCGTGGCGAAAAGGACGCAGCCCCGCCTGCAATGCCGTGGCGCGAGAAGCTGCGCACGATTCTCGACAACCGTCCGTTTCTGATTCTGCTGGCCCTGAAGTTTTTCCAGCTCACCGGTGTCGCCATGGCCTCGGCGACGCTCGCGTTCTTCACGGTGTGGGTACTCGGGCGCGGCTACTCGGACCTCGGGACCATTGTGTTCTGGACGACGGTCGGACAGATTGCCGGCACGCCGTTGTGGTTGGCTTTCATGCGTCGCTTCGGCAAGCGGTCCGCGTTCATGTTTGCGGCCGTGATCTTTGCCGCGGTATCACTGACCTGGCTCGCGTCCGACGCGGCGGAGCCCCTGTGGGTCATCGCGCTGCGGGTTTTTACGAAGGGCCTTGCAACGGCGGGCATCCTGCTCGTGGGCCAGGTGCTGCTGCCGGACACGATCGAGTACGACCGGCTGCGCACGGGTCTGCGCCGCGAAGGTGTGCTGAGCGGCATGTATACCACCATCGAGAAACTCGCCTTTGCGGGCGGCGCCGCGATCACCGCGTTCTATCTGGACTGGGCGAACTACCTGCCGGGCCTGACGCCCACCAGCGGAGCGCAGCCGCAAACGGCGATTGACGCAATCCGCTACTGCCAGTCAGTGGTTCCCGCGGTCTTCATCATGCTGGCGGCGGCGTGCCTGTTGGCCTACCGGCTGCCGTCGACCCTGACGCCCGTCGCAAGTGCTGTCGCCGACCGTCCCTGAATGGTGATCACGACCTTGCCCCTCGCCCGTCCCGACTCGATATAGGTCACAGCGGCCGGCACTTCTGCCAGCGTGTAGCGCCGATCGATCAAGGCTGTGAGCTTGCCTGAGGCGAGCCAGCCGCGAAGTACGTTGAGGTCAGCCGGGCTCAGATCCGCGAGCAGGTTGACGTAGCGCTGGCTGACGAACGGATTGATGGCGAGCGCGGTGAGCGGTTGCTTGAGAGGACCGAACCAGACCCCCTTGCTGGTGCTGCCGACCAGCACGACGATGCCATCGGGCTTCAGCACCCGGCGGTAGGCGAGCAGCGAATGACTGCCGACGTTGTCGATGATCAGGTCGTACTCGACCTCTTCGCGGGTGAAGTCCTGCTGGGTGTAGTCGATCACTCGATCGGCTCCGAGCGACTTCATCAATGACTGGTTGCGGGTGCTCGCAACGCCGGTGACTTCGGCGCCGAGGATCTTGGCGATCTGCACCGCAAACGTGCCGACACCGCCGGACGCGCCGTTGATCAGCACTTTCTGGCCCGCCTGAAGCTCGCCCTTGTCGCGCAGCGCCTGCAGTGCGGTGATCGCGGCGATCGGCACTGCCGCTGCCTGCTCGAAGCTGACGTTCGCGGGCTTGGCCACGATCGCGCGGTCTTCGCGAACCGTGACGTACTCACCGAAGGCGCCGGCTGCGCCGCCAAACACCGCATCGCCAGGCTTGAACTGCGTGACCTGCTTGCCAACCGCTTCGACGGTGCCCGCGAAGTCGACGCCGAGCCGGGTGTCGCTCGGCTTGCCGAGCCCTGAAGACAGCCGCATCAGATACGGCTCGCCGCGCAGGTAGTGCCAGTCGAGTGGGTTGACGCCCGCAGCGTGTACTTTGACCAGCACCTCGTTGTCAGCAGCGGCGGGTTTGACTACCCGCGCCAAACCGAGCATGTCGGGCGAGCCATAGCAGCGGTACGTCACCGCCTGCATCGAGCCGGGCCCAGCGGCAGCAGCGGGCGGTGGCGGGCCGCACTCCGCCTCGTAGCTCAGTGCAAAGCCAAGGCCCAGCAGCGCCACGCCCACTGTCGCCAAAATTCCGCTGAGGATCCTGCCGCGAGTCGTCATTGCAGAACTCCCTGTGCCCTGATGGCGCGATCGCGGAAGACTCTGGGCTTCGGAATTTACCGAGTCAAGCCGACTCAGGTAGTGCGGTGACGCAATCCGTGTCACCCATGCATCGGAACTCGCTTCCCTGCCTGCAACGGAACTGCGAACCGCCGCTCGCCCAGGGCGCCCCGATCAACAGCGCATTCGGGATATACCGTGCAGTGAACAAGGGAATCTTGGGCTAGCATGCGCGGCTCGCGATACCGGGAGCCCACCGATGACGTCGATCCTGAACCTTGAGGGCAAACTCAGCCTGATGTTCCTGCTGCTGACCCCTATGGCAGTGATGGCTGCAGGTTCCGACTCTTCCGTCGCCTCTGTGCCGGCGCCGGCCGCTGGGGTCGAGCGTGCGGGACTTTTCAGATTCAGCAGTGGCGACCGCATTGAAGATTCCGGGGTCATGATCGTTCGCAGCAGCCGGATGGCACCAACCGAAAGCTTCGAGGTGGTGCGCAATGCATCGGGAGGACGCAGCCTGACCAGCGTTTCGAGCGTTGCCGATGTTCACGATGACCCGCCGCTAGGACGCTACGCTCGGCGGCGCGCAATCGTTCCGCTGGATCGGACACTCGCTGACCGATGGACAGGTACTGCTCGATGGGGTCGCAGAGATCCGCAGACTTGGCGAGGTGCCGTTCAATCTCTATGTTGACGCCGAGCATCGCCCGCTCGCCTTCGTGATCGCGGCCGGCACATTAGGGGAACGCGTCGACTACGAAGGCATCACGAAGGCATCACGAAGGTAATCCCGGTGCAGATGCCTGCGACACGCTGAGGATCCTGCCGCGAGCGGTCGATGTTGGCATTGACTCGTGTGAGGTCGTGTTGGCCGGCACCACGGATGGCACCATTGGGCCGAGGTTCGGGAGCGGCTTGGAGCGCCCAGGGAGGCCGGGCGGCGCGCGCGCCGACGATGCGGGGATGATCGGGGCCGCGGCGTGCGGTAAACATCTCGATGGCCCGCTCGAGATGACGCCGTGCCGCCGCCCGGTTGCCAAGCTGCGCCTGCGTCTGGCCGGCGCCCTGCAGCATGACGGCGCGATGCAGTGGTCTGGGATGTTCTCGGCGTCGACGAGGCGCTCACGATCGAGATCGAGCAGGGCCCATTCCATGACGAGTCGCAGGGTCACGTCATGCTCAGGACCCAGCGCCTCGCGCGTCAGCGCCAGCGCGCGCTCATCGAACGCGACATTGGCCTGCGCCTCGGCCAGCAGCGAGACGAACGCGGCATAGGATGCGTCGCGCTCAACCAGCACAGCTCGCGCCGGCTCGCGTAGCTGTTCATACGCCCGAACTGCGTCGGCGTAGCGTCCGCTGCGATTCAGCAGTGCTGCCTGGTTGATCCGCAGCAGCATCCGGGTGCGCGCTGGATTGCTGCTTCCTGCAGTGGCTGGCCGGCGAAGCGCGGGCCAATCGAGGCCTCACTGGCTCGCAGCGCTTCCAGTACGGTCTGGTCGCGTTGCCCGCTGCGCAACGGGTCGGCTGCGTTGATCAGGTCTCGAGTCAGAAAGTCGTTCACGGCTGCTACGACTTCGGCGCGTTCGGCCGCCTCAAGTGCCGCTGCGGTCGCAGCCTGTTTCGCAAGATCAACCTGCCAGAGAAGTATCAGCGCCACGGCGAGACCCACTACAGCAACCGCTGCAATACCAACAAGCCAAGCGCGGCGATTCCGCGCACGGTCCAGCGACTGCTGCGTCGCAAGCGCAGCTGCTGCGGCCTGCCGCTGTGCGACGCGTGCAGCATGCCGCGCCTGCAACTCTCGCAGTCGAGTAGCCAATACGGTCGCATCACCGAGTCGCCGGTCGGGTTGCTGATCACAGCACGCGGCGATGTCGTCGCGCAGCAACTCATCGTCGATGTCGCGCTCCCGGCCCGGCGCAGAACTCAGTCTCAATGAAGAATGGCGACTCATCAAGGTTCCAGTCCAGCACGCGCAGCAAGTCTTCGCGCGGCCCGTGGGTGTCAAGCAGCAGCCGGAAGATCGTGATCTCGCGCTGCAGCTGGCGCAGGCCATCTGCGCCACTGGCGAACTTGAACACGCGTCGCTCGCGGGTTTTCCGGTGCTCGGCCAGCCCAGACACGGCCGCGGAGACGGCCGCCATGGGCAGATTGAGTCGGGTGACCCCTGCCATCAGCCGATAGCCATAGCCGTGTACGGTCTTGAGCAGCAGTTGCTCCTCGTCGCCGAGCGCCTGCCGCAGCTTCGCCACGCACTTGGTCAGCACCGACTCGCTGAGCACGCGGCTGCTCCAGACCGCGCCAAGCAGTTCATCCTTGGTCAGCACTTCGCCGGGGTGGCGCAGCAGCAGCATCAGCAACTCGAGCGGCTTTCGCTCGATCGCAACGGGTTGGCCGGCGCGGCGCAACTCCAGCGACGCTTCATCGAGTTCGAGGTCGCCGAACTTCCAGCGGGCCAGGTCGCGTTGCATCTCATCCATGAAACGATTCCCGAGCCACAGTGAGCGGAGGGACTGAGATGTCGCCGCGACGGGCGGCAAGGTTGTCATCAAGAATATAGCTGTTCCCGTTGGGTTCAGTCGCCGGGGTTACTTGTCACCGAATGACTTTGAGCGGAGAGTATTGGCAGAACAGGATTGCAGCCAGTTAAGTCAACCGGGGAAACGCCATGAAACGATCCTTTGCCTTCATCGTCGGATTCTTCGTCGTGGCCTCGGCGTCCGCCGGTGTCCGGATCGAGACAGTCGAGCGCAATATCGCCAGCGGCCAGGTCACCGACGATGCGCAGACGATCCGCGTCCAGGACGGCAATCTGCGCGTCTCGAGTCGCAGCGGCGGCACGGTGATCATGAAGGGTGATTCGATCTATGTGCTGGACGACAAATCCAAGGTCTATCGGGAGATGGATCGCGCCACGCTCGAGTCGTACGCGAAGCAGGCGAGTTCAATGATGGCGCAGATGCGCGAGCGCATGGCGGCGATGCCGCCGCAGCAGCGCGAGATGATGGAGAAAATGATGGGCGGCATGGCGCCGGGCATGGGCTCAGCCAAGGCCGACGTCTACGAGGCCAGGAAGACCGGTCGCAGCGACAAAGTCGACGGTCGCGCATGTCAGGTCGTAAATTTGCTGCGCAACGGTACGGTCACCGAAGAGCTGTGCGTGGTGCCGTTCTCAACGCTGCCGGGGAAGGAAGACCTGCAGGCCGCCTTCAAGCGGCTCGCGGAAGTATTCGAAGGCCTCACCAGCGCAATGCCGAACGCGCAGAACGATATGAAGATGCGCGGCTCGATCGACGGCTTTCCGATCCGCACGCGCTCGTTTGCGAACGGCAAGCCGGACGGCACGGAGCAGGTGTTGAAGACCTGGGTTGAAGAGGCGATTCCGGCGGCCATGTTCAGTGCGCCGGCGGGCTACAAGAAGGAAGCGATGCCGAAGATGCCGGCCATGGATGAGATGTAGCAGCGGCTTCGGCGCGCGCCGCTGCGCCGCTTTGCATAGAGCGCCCCGGCGATTGCGCCGATGACGACGCCCGCCGGGCCTGTGGTGAACAGTTCGAGCATCGGACCAACGAAACCCGCCACGAAGCCCAAGCCGCCGACGATTACTGCGCCAAGACCGGCTATCACGGAAACGGATGGCGATCCTTCTGCGGTTCCTGACCAGGCCGCGCGAGCCACATAGACGGACGCGGCGAGCGCCACGAGACTTCCGATCCCCGCCTGAACGCCGAACGCCATAGCGAAAGGCTCAACGTTCCGTCGCTTTCGCTTACGACACGTACCGCCGGCCCATCCAGTTCAATCTCGCCAAACACGAAGCTGCGCTGCCACAGCGAGGCCAATTCGAAATCGATGAACAGGCGCTCGAGCGCGATCATCGGAGTCGCTCTGGCAGCGCAATGCCGGATGCTTCGAGTTGCAGCAGGAACGGATTGATCCGCACGCTGCGCAGCTGCAGTTCGCGGCTGTAGTTCTCGCGGACGAAGTCGCTTGCGAGGCTGCGAACCAGCTGCGGGGCGCCCCAGAAGCCGAGCGCCCCATACAGCCCGAGCGCTGCAATCGCCGCAACGGCGATTCGCACCAGCTTGTTGCTCCAGAGCGCGCTGACGTGAGTCAGCCTTGGCGCGGTGCGATCACTCGCGGCCTTCGGCCTCGGCCCGCAGCTTGGCGACCATGTTGACGCCGGGGCGCACGTGCAGCAGATCCGCCACGCGACGCATCAGGTGATTCTCATGCGCGCTGAGCTGGCCGTCCGCGAACACGACCCGCCAAAGGTTCTGGATGATCCGCAGTTTCTGGGCGTCATTGAAGCCGGCATTGATGCGCGACGTGAAGCGGTGCAGGTCGTGCGCTTCTGATGCCTCTCGCTCGGCAAGCTCAAACAGCCGCGCGACCTCATCTTCCGTCAGCGCGAACTTCTCTTGCAGCGTCTGGAAGGCTGTGCGGCGCTCCAGCTGAGACATGTTCGAATCCGAGCGACTGACCTCCACCAGCAGCACGGCTGTCGCCAGCTGCAGCTGGTGTTCCGGGTCGGACTGCTCGGCAGCCTGGGGTTTCAGCGCGTTGAAAAGGTCAGTCAGTGTCTTGAGCATTGCATTGACAAGTATAGCGTCCGATGGCGGCTCAATTGGCGCGGCAGACGATGTGATCGTCATCGAAATGACATCGGACTGCCATCCGGAATTCATCTGATGTCTGGACGCTATGCCGCGCCAGTTGAGGCCGAATTCGGGGGATTTCACATGCAGCACAGAGAACGACCGCAGCGCGCGGCGACCAGTCTGGTTTTCATGGCAGTCGTGGCGGCGATCGGCGCAGCCAGCGCCTCCGCAGGCGTGGTGACCGGGCAGGTGACCGACGCCGGAGGCTTCCGCAGTCTGACCGGTGCCGAGGTGCAGCTAATTGAGCTTGGCCGCAGCGCGCGGGTGCAGGCGGACGGCAGCTACCGATTCAGCGACGTTGCGCCCGGCACCTACACATTGCGTGCGCTGTATGCAGGCGCCGAACCCCTCGAGCGCTCTGTCACGGTGGGGCCGGAGGCAGACGCCACGACCCGCGTCGATCTTGGACTCGGAATCGCGACCACCGAAATCCTCGAAAGCGTGCTGGTCGTGGGTCAGCGCGCCAATCTCGCCAGTGCCTTGTCTCGCCAGCGTTCCGCTGACACGGTGCAGAGCGTACTGACCCGCGACGCGATCGGTCAGTTCCCGGATCAGAATGTCGCCGAATCGGTAAGGCGCGCCGCCGGGGTCAATGTTCTCAATGACCAGGGCGAGGGGCGCTTCATCGCGATACGCGGCCTGAGCCCCGACCTGAACGCCGCCTCGATCAACGGCGCCCGTGTGCCCGCCCCGGAGTCGGACGTGCGCTCGGTAGCGCTCGACGTCGTACCAGCTGAGTTGATCGAGTCGATCGAGATCACCAAGTCCCTGACGCCCGATATGGATGGCGACATCATTGGCGCATCGATCGAGATCAAAACCACCAGTGCCTTCGATCGGCGCGACCCGTTCCTCGGCGCCAGCGCGCAGGCGTCCTACAACGACCTGTCGGGTGAATGGTCGCCGAAGGCCAGCGTAGACTTCTCGCGGCGGCTCGGCGAACGCTTCGGTATCGCCGGCGGCGTCTCGTACTACGAACGAACCTTCTCGACCGACAACATCGAGGCCGATGGATGGAATGTCTCGGATGATGGCGTCGCGTTTGCCGACACGATCGAGTATCGCGACTACGACGTCGAGCGGACCCGCCTGGGCGTGGCGCTGTCCATGGACTTTCGCGCCACCGACAACACAACGCTGTTCGCCCGCACGCTGTTCAGCGAATTCGAGGACCAGGAATTCCGCGGCCGGCTGATCTTCGAGATGGATGAGGCGCCGGCCAGCGGCGACGCCAACAGCGCAAGCTTCTCGTCGGACGACGGCCAGATCCGCGTCGAGCGCGACATCAAGGATCGCCTCGAGGCGCAGCGCATCACCTCGCTGGTGCTCGGTGGCGAAACGTACTCGGGGCCGTGGACGCTCGACTACCGGGCGAGCTACTCCAAGGCGAGCGAAAAGGAAAACGGTTCGCTGGATCCGACGATTTTCCGGCGTGATTTCGAGGATCCAGGCGAGCTGGGGGTCACCTTTGACTACAGCCGTTTCGGGCAGATCGGCTACACGATCGACAACGGGCTGGCGACATTTCTGGATACCAGCGAGTACGAGTTCGAAGAAATCGAACGCACGACGCTGAGTCTTGCGGAAGACGAAGAAGCTGCCGCGCAGTTCGATGTCACCCGCGAGTTTTCGCTGGCCACCGGCACCTTCGAACTGCAGGGCGGGGCCAAGTTGCGGCAGAGGCAGAAGCGCTTCGATCTGCAAGTCGATATCTTTGATGGCTTCGACGGTGATCTGACGCTCGCGGATGCAGTCGGACCCCAGAGCTACGGTCTCGCGTCGATCAATCCGCAGGTCTCGCCAGGCGCGATTCGTGCGCTGGTTCGCAACGGCTTCTCGGCCTTCGAGCGCGACGACATCGACTCGACCTTCGACTCCGCCGCCGCAGATTTCTCGGTCGATGAAGACATCACGGCAGGTTATCTGATGGGGCGTTACAACGCCGGCCCCTTGCGATTGATTGGCGGTGTGCGAGTCGAGCGTACCGAGAACGACATCCGCGGCAGCCTCGTTGAGCTGGTCGAGGAAGGCGGCACGCGCAACGGAGTCGTGCTGGATGACGACACGGTCTTCATCACCCCGAACCGCTTTACGCGCAACTACACGGATTGGCTGCCGAGCCTGAATCTGCGCTATGAGGCGCTGCCCGATCTGATGCTGCGCGCAGCCGCTTACCGGAGCGTCGTGCGGCCCAATATCGGCAATCTGGCACCGCGCTTCCTGGTCGAGGAAAACGACGACGGGGATCGGGAAGGCGAGTTCGGCAATCCGGACCTCGAGCCTTATGAGGCCACCAACCTGGATCTCGGTGTCGAGTGGTACTTCGACAGCAAGGCCGTGCTGCAGGCCGGTTTGTTCTACAAGGAGATCAAGAACTTCATCGTCCTCGCCGAGTTCGAGGACGTGACGTTCAATGGCATCGAGGCATCTGAAGCGGTGATTCCGGTCAACGGCGACAAGGCGACCGTGACCGGGTTCGAGTTTGGCTACCAGCAGGCATTGACCCAGTTGCCGGCGCCGTTCGATGGCCTGATCCTGGGCGCCAACTACACGTTCACGGATACCGATGCGCAGATCGACGGCCGGGATATTCCTCTGCCCGCAGCTTCGAGGCACACCGCGAACCTGTCGCTGGGCTATGAAAAAGGTGCGCTCAGCTTGCGGCTTGCGGCCGCATTCCGCGACGAGTATCTGGATGAACTCGGCGGCGATGCGCTGGAGGACCGTTACGTGAAGTCGCATCTGCAGTGGGATCTGTCGGCCAAGTACCGCCTGAATCCGAATCTGCAGCTGTTTGCAGAGTTCGTGAACCTGACCGATGAACCGTACACGGCGTTCCAGCGCGGCCCGGGCCGCGACCGGCTGTTGCAGTATGAAGAGTATTCCTGGACCGGTATCGTTGGCGTGAAGGCATCGTTTTGAAGGCTTCGACGCACGTGGCTCGATCCCGCCTGGCACTGATGATCGGCGCGGCCGCGCTGTCGGCCTGCGCGCCACTTTCGCGGGTTGGCTTGCCTGTGGTGGAGGCGCCCGAGGTCGCCGAAGCGTTCCTGACGCCGATGACGCCCGAGGACAACATCGACTCACCGGCATCATGGCCGTCTCCAGACGGGCGGTTGTGGTTGATCGCGACCGCCAAGGAAACGGATCAGCTCGTGCTCTATGACGGCGAGACCGGTGCGACGCTGCGTCGTGTTGGCTCCAAGGGTGCTGCGTTGGGCCAGTTCGATCGGCCGAATGGCGTATTCGTGATCGACGATCTCGTCTATATCGTCGAGCGCGACAACCATCGCGTGCAGCTGATGCGCCTGCCCGAGTTCGAGCCGCTGGCAGTGTTCGGCAGCGCAGACTTGATCAAGCCCTATGGACTCTGGGTGCGCCGCAACGCGACCGGTTACGAATTGTTCGTGACCGACAACTACGAACGGGCGGGCGGCCGTGTGCCGCCACTTGCGGCGCTCGATCGGCGAGTCAAGCGGTTCGAGGTGCGGCGCGAGAGCTCGCAGTACACCGGTGAGCTGCGCGGCGCGTTTGGCGATACGGGCGCGACTGGCGGGCTGCGGATCGTCGAGTCGATCTGGGGCGATCCCGCGGGCAATCAGCTGTTGATCGCCGAGGAAGACGAGAGCTACGCCAATGAGATCAAGGTCTACTCGCTCGACGGTACCTTCACCGGACGGGTCTTTGGGCGGGATCGCTTCGCCGCCCAGGCCGAAGGTATCGCGCTATTCGAGTGCGGCGACGGATCGGGTTACTGGATCACGACCCAGCAGGACAAGGCTCGCACGGTGTTCCATCTGTTCGCGCGAGGCGATCTCAGCTATGTCGGCGCGTTTACCGGCAAGGCGGTCGCGAATACCGATGGCATCTGGCTGCAGCAGAGCTCGCAATCGACGCGCTTCCCGGCGGGCGTCTTGTACGCCGTGCATGACGACCAAGGCGTCGTCGCCTTCGACTGGCGCGACGTCGCACGGACGGTGGGCATCCCCGCTGATTGCCCGCGCTGATATGCGTTGTTGGCGCGGTTAGCTGCCCGGCCGTACGGCCAGCAAGGCGACCGCGACAGCAGTGTTCAGCCCCCGCTGCCGCGTACCACGCGGCAGAGCGCGACAGGCCGCAAGCCAAACGTGCGGCAAGGCCCGACATGCCATTCAGAGTCACCGTGCTGGGCAAGGGCGCCGCGGGGACGTGCTCCCGAACTGTGGTCTGTATTGCTGGCGTCATTGGTGCCGACGCCATGCCAAACAGGAAGGTCCGTGTCGACAGGGTGCCAGGAACGAGAGGATCCGGAAGCGACGGAAGTGGTCGTCGCGACAACAAGCGGCTGGGCGCGCCACCCGTATCGGTTGCTGTACTGCTTCGGTTTTTGCGCGATTCCTGCACGCCATGGCTGCGTGCAATTAGTTTCATTGGAAACTATAATGCCCCGATGAACGCAACCGCCGACAATCCAATGGGCCTGGATGGCTTCGAGTTCCTCGAATTCGCGGCACCGCAAACCGGCGTGCTCGAGCCGATTTTCGAGGCGCTCGGCTTCGAGGCCATTGCCCAGCACCGCTCCAAGGACGTCACCTTGTACCGCCAGGGTGGCATCAACTTCATCATCAACCGCGAGCCGGGCAGCGTCGCGGCCTATTTTGCGCAGGAGCACGGTGCCGGCGCCTGCGGCATGGCGTTTCGCGTTCGCGATTCGCAGCGGGCCTATCGCCGGGCGCTGCAGCTCGGCGCGCAGCCCGTCGAGATTCCAACCGGACCGATGGAACTGCGACTGCCGGCGATCAAGGGCATCGGCGGCGCGCCGCTGTACCTGATCGATCGCTACGCCGAAGGCGTCAGCATCTATGACATCGACTTCGAGTATTTCGACAACGCCCGGCGCTCACCGGAAGGCGTGCTGCTGTGCGAGATCGATCACGTGACGCACAACGTGTATCGCGGTCGGATGGCGTTCTGGGCCGATTACTACCAACGCTACTTCAATTTCCGCGAGATCCGCTATTTCGATATCCAGGGTGAGCGCACCGGCCTGACCTCGCGCGCCCTGACCGCACCCGATGGCCGCATCCGCATTCCGCTCAATGAGGAAGCGCGCCAGGGCGGCGGTCAGATCGAGGAGTATCTGATGCGTTTCAACGGCGAGGGCATCCAGCACATAGCGCTGTCGTCGCCGGATCTGCTGACGACTGTCGACCGGCTGCGCGAGCGCGGCGTCAAGCTGATGAGTCCGCCACCAGAGACCTACTACGAGATGCTCGAGGAGCGCTTGCCGGGCCACGGTGAACCGGTCGACGCGCTGCGCGAGCGCGGCATCCTCGTGGATGGCAGTACCGAGGGCGAACCGCGGCTGTTGCTGCAGATCTTTTCTGAATGCCTGATCGGTCCGGTGTTCTTCGAGTTCATCCAGCGCAAGGACGATGAAGGTTTCGGCGAAGGCAATTTCAAGGCGCTGTTCGAGTCCCTCGAGCGCGATCAGCTACGCAGAGGGGCGCTGCAGACGTGATCCGTCGCATTCATCACGTGGCCTATCGCTGCAAGGATGCGCGCGAGACCGTCGAGTTCTATCGCGACGTGCTCGGGATGTCGTTCACGATGGCGTTCTCGGAGGACCGCGTCCCGTCCACCAAGGAACCCGATCCCTACATGCATGTGTTTCTCGACGCCGGCATGGGCAACGTGCTGGCATTCTTCGAGCTGCCGACCAAAGCGCCGATGGGTCGGGATCCGAATACCCCCAGCTGGGTGCAGCACATCGCGTTCGAGGTCGAGAGCCTTGCCGTGCTGCATGCGGCCAAGGCCCGGATCGAAGCGCGTGGCATCGAAGTGCTGGGCCCCACCGACCATGGCCTGTTTCATTCGATCTACTTCTTCGATCCGAACGGTCACCGTCTGGAGCTGGCTGTCAACGTCGGCTCGGCCGAGCAGGTCCGAGAGGCGCAGGCGGTGGCGCCGGCGATGCTCGAGGAGTGGAGCCGCACCAAGCGCGCCCCGCGTCATGCCGCCTGGTTGCACTCTGGCGAGTTCACGGAGTGAAACTTGCAAGCCTGCGTCACGGCCGAGATGGTCAGCTTGTCGTTGTGTCGGGTGATCTTCGCCGCATGCTGTCGACGGCTGAGGTCGCCGCCACGCTGCAGGCCGCACTCGACAACTGGTCGGCTGTCGCGCCGGCGTTGGCAGCGCTAAGCCGGCGCGCCGACGCGGGCGAGGGCAGCCCATTCGATCCGGCTGCGTGCGCCTCACCGCTGCCGCGTGCCTACCAGTGGCTCGACGGCTCGGCGTACGTCAATCATGTCGAGCTGGTGCGCAAGGCGCGCGGTGCCGAGATGCCCGCAAGTTTCTGGACCGATCCGCTGATGTACCAGGGCGGCTCGGACGGCTTTCTCGGCCCCTGCGATCCGATCCGGATGGCAAGCGCTGCCTGGGGTATCGACTTTGAGGCTGAGGTGGCCGTCGTCACCGGCGACGTGCCCATGGGCGCGTCGCCGGAGCAGTGCGCCGCGGCGATCCGACTCGTGATGCTGGTCAACGATGTGTCGCTGCGCGAGCTGATCCCTGGCGAACTCGCCAAAGGCTTTGGCTTCCTGCAATCGAAACCTGCGTCGGCATTCTCGCCGGTGGCGGTCGCGCCAGACGCGCTCGGCGCGGCCTGGGATGGCGGCAGGCTGAGCCTGCCGTTGTGCGTTGACCTCAACGGTGCGCCGTTTGGTCGCGCCAACGCGGGCGTCGACATGACGTTCGATTTCCCGCAGCTGATCGCGCACGCGGCACGGACGCGTGATCTCTGCGCAGGTTCGATCATCGGTTCGGGAACGGTCTCCAACAAGGATGCGAACGGGGGTCCCGGGCGCCCGGTTGCTGACGGCGGCCATGGCTATTCCTGTATCGCCGAGTTGCGCACCGTCGAAACCCTGCACAGCGGTGCGCCGCAAACGCCATTCATGCAGCACGGTGATCGGGTCCGAATCGAAATGCGCGATGAAGCGGGTGCGTCGATCTTTGGCGCCATCGAGCAGACGGTAAACGTGCATGCCTAGTGCGCGCGCGGCAGCGCTGCGGCTGGAGCGATTCGTGCCGTACCGGTTGTCGGTGCTCGCCAATGTCATCAGCGGCTCGATCGCCGCCGCCTACGCGGAGCGGTTCGAGCTGACGATTCCGCAGTGGCGAGTGCTGGCGGTGCTCGCTGAGCAACCGGGCGCGTCGGCCGCCGAGGTCGCCCAGTGCACAGCGATGGACAAGGTCGCGGTCAGCCGCGCGGTGCAGTCACTGCTGCGCGCCGGGAGGCTGGAGCGCGAGTTCGCGCCTACCGATCGCCGGCGCTCGCGGCTGCGTCTGTCGCGCGCGGGCCTCGCGGTGCACGCCAAGGTTGTGCCGATGGCTCTGGCCTACGAAAGCGCGTTGCTGCAGGTACTTCCGTCTGCTGATCGTGCAGCGCTGGATCGTATCCTCAGTCTGCTGCACGAACGTTCGCGAGTGATCGGGCGCGATGACGCACCGATGCCGGTACAATGAGCTCTCAAGCAACGCGCGAGGGGGCGGTAGCGATGATCAATGCCAAGCAGCGATGGATTCGCCGCAGCATCGCGAGCGGTTTGTTCGCAGCGCTGCTCGCAGGCTGCGCCGGTACCCCACCCGGTTCGCAGGCCGAACGGGTCTCGGCGCTGCCGCCGATTCAGCACCCCGCCGACAATCCCTACACCGCCGCAAAGGCCGCGCTCGGCAAGCAGTTGTTCGTCGATACGCGCATGTCAGGCTCCGGCAAGATGGCTTGCCAGAGTTGTCACTATCGCGAGCTCGGCTGGACCGATGCCCAGCCGCTGTCGCGCAAGGACAACGGCGATCTGAATTCGCGCCATACGCCGAGTCTTTACAACGTCGGCTACCAGACGATCTGGTATTGGGACGGCCGTGCCGCAACGCTTGACGCCCAGATCCTCGCGGCTTGGCGCGGACAGACCGGCGCCGATCCGGCCAGGGTTGCGGCCTTGCTGAATGAAGTACCCGGTTATCGGAGCCAGTTCGAAGCGGTCTTCGGCGGTGTCGCCACGCCAGAGAACGTCGTGCAGGCGCTGGCGACTTACATGCGGACCAAAGTCAGCGACGACTCGCCCTGGGATCGCTACGAGCAGGGCAACTCGCGCGCCGTGTCGGCCGACGCCATCGCCGGCTTCCAGCTGTTCATGGGTGAGGGCCGCTGCGTCGCCTGCCATGTGCCGCCGTACTACGGCAACAGCACGTTCTATAACATCGGCCTTGAACACGGCAAGGCAAAGCCAGATCCGGGCCGCTTCAATGTCACGAAGGAAGCAGTGGATCGAGGCGCGTTCAAGACGCCGTCGTTGCGCTCAGTGGCGCTGGGGGCGCCCTATTTCCATGATGGCAGCGTTGCGACGCTCGAGGAGGCGGTGCGCTACATGGCCGGCGGTGGCAAGGCGGATCCCGACAAGTCACCGTTGCTGGTCGACACGGGCCTGAACGACCTGCAGATCCGCCAGCTGGTGGCCTTCCTCGAATCGCTGAGCAGCTCTGAAGCCTGGAACGCACCGCAGCTTCCCTGATGCTGCGCCGCAGCAAGCTGCTGAATCTGGCACGGATTTATCGTCCCGGCCGTGGCGAATTCGCGTAAAGTTAAATGATGAGTGAGTCTGCATCGATTCCCGCTGCGCCGAGCCGCAAGGCTCTGCTCCTCGCCTTCGAAGGTTCCGGCTTCTGGCGCCCTCTGACCGTGCTGCTGACGGACATCGCGCTGTTCGCAGCAGGCTTGGCCGTGGCATTGTTTGCGCACAGCATCTGGTTGAAGCTGATCGGCACGCTGGCGATCACGATCGGGATCGTGCGCTTGTTCCTGATCGGCCACGAAGCCTGTCACGGCAGCTTCTTCGCGAACAAGCGGCTCAATGAAATCATGGGGCGGATCGCGTTCCTGCCGTCGATGACTGCCTACAGCCTCTGGGATGTCGGCCACAACGTGGCTCACCATGGCTTCAACAACCTGAAGGGCCGCGACCAGGTCTGGGCGCCGTTCTCCAAGGAAGAATTCGACGCCTTGCCGGCGTACCGCAAAGTGCTCGAGCGGATCTACCGCGGTGGGGCGGGCTGGGGCCTGTACTACTTTCTCGAGCTGTGGTGGAAGAAGCTTTACTTCGCGACCAAGAAACAGATCGGCGCCAGTCGGGCAAAATACAAGCTCGACAGCGCGCTGGTCACGGTCGGTCTTGCGGTCTGGGTCGGCATCATCGGCTATGTTGCCCACCGCTCTCACCAGAATTTCTGGGCGCTGCTGGCGCTCGGTGTGCTGGTACCGTTCGCACTCTGGAACGTCATCATGGGCTTCGTCGTGTTCGTGCATCACACCCATCCGCGCATTGCGTGGTTCGCCAAGCGCCAGGAGTGGCAGCGCTGTCGGGCCTACCTGACCTCAACCGTGCAGGTGCGGCTGCCGCTGGGGCTCGATCGCGTGATGCACAACATCATGGAACACAACGCGCACCACGTGAATCCGCGCATCTCGATGTTCACGCTGCGCAATGCGCAGCGGGTACTTCGCGAGCGCTTTTCAGACGACGTACATGCTTACCGGCTCGGCTGGAAGAGTTATCGGGATCTGGTCAGCCGCTGCAAGCTGTATGACTACGCCAACCACAGCTGGCTCGACTTCAAGGGCCACGTGACGGCAAAGGTGCAGCTGGCCGGCGGTGCCGCCAGTCCGCCACTGGCTGCCGCCGCCTAACCGTCAGGCGTTTTTCTCAGCGCCCTGGCCGGCATCAGCCCCGTGGCCGCAGCGTCGAGCGGCCACCATCCACGCGCAGCACCTGGCCGGTGATCCAGCTGGAATCAGCGCTCAAGAGAAAGTCTGCCAGCGCGGCAATATCTTCGGGCTCGCCCAGCCGATCGATCGGGTGCAGCCGGGCAATGGCGGTGGCCATTTGTTCGCTGCGGGTCAGCGCCTCGGCCAGTGGCGTGCGGGTCAGCGAGGGTGCGATGCAATTGACCCTGACTTGCGGCGCGAGATCCGCCGCGACGCTCAGGCCGAGACCCTCGATGGCTCCCTTGGCGGCGCCGATCACGGCGTGGTTGGTGAACCCCTGGCTCACCGCTACGGTCGAGAACAGTACGATCGATCCGCGCGCCTGAGCGAGCGCCGGTGCGGCCTGGCGGATCGCGAGCGCCGCTGGAATCACGTTCAGCTCGAACGCTTCACGGTAGTCGCTGGCGGTCGCGGTCTTGATCGACTTCAGCACGATGGAACCCACGCAATAGGCTAGGCCGCCGAGCCGCCCATCACTACTCGCCGCAGTGATTGCCGCGGCCAGCGCAGCCTCGTCGCGCGCATCGCCTGCGGTCTGGCTGGCGCCGACTTCTGCCGCGATAGCCTGCAGGCGCTCAGCGTCTCGAGCCATCAGGTGCATGGGGGTGCCGCGTGCGTGCAACCGACGCGCCAGCGCAGCGCCGATGCCACCGCTGCCGCCGATGATCAATACCTTATCCATGGTTTTCCTTTACTTGCGATCCGACAGACAACGCGTGGCCGATCCCTGCCACGATCACTGCATTCTGCCCGAACGTGACCCCGCGCAAGGCGCGATCGAACCGAAAGCGGCGCAGTGCGGGCAGCGGATTTGCGCTGGCCGCGCCGGACTGCTGGTCGATGGTCGTGGTTGAACAGCGCGCGCAGGCCTTCACGAGCCGCAGCCGAACGTCGTCGATCGCGATCCCGGTGTGCTGGTCCTCGACGAAGGATTCCCAGCCGTCAATCACGACATTGGGCCTGAAACGGTCCATCGGCACCGGTCCGTCTGAGCCCATCCGTCGGTTGAGCTCAGCGAGCGACGCCGTGTTGCACACGAGAAGCGGATAGGCATCCGGAAAATTGACCGGCGCCGGCGTGATGCCGCGAAACTCGCCGTCAGGTTCGCGCCAGACGTCGTCGCAAGCCCTGACGATCCTGAGCGGCTCGCCAAGCGTCGCCGAGATCCAATCCGCCGCTGGCTCGCCGCAGTCCTCTGCCATCAGTCGATGCGACCAGACCTCGACCGGCACGCGGGCGCCGACTGCGCGGCCGCTCACAGGCAACGTGAACGGTGCATGACCAGGGGCGCTGAGCGTCAGCGAATCATCCCCGAGCTGGGTGCGGACTCGCGCGAGAGCCGGCAACGTGCGCTGTGTAACGAAGCGCCCGTGGCTATCGACGACCATCCAGCGTCGATCGTGGCGCAGGCCGCGCGGATCCAGACGCGCCGTCGTGAGGTCAATCCCCCGCGCCGATTTCAGCGGATAGACGTGCAGGGATGCAATTCGGGCTGGCTGCGTCACGCGGCATTGTCGCACTGTTGGCGCGCGCTGCCCTCGCCAGGAGCTTGAGCTAGACTCGCTGGATGATCGAGGTTCTGGTGGAAGTGGTGGGTTGGGTCGGTGCCGCGCTGATCCTGGCGGCGTACGCGTTGCTGTCGACCGGGCGGCTCAGTGCGCGCTCGGCGGCCTATCAATGGATGAACGTGGTCGGGGCAGCAGGTTTTGTCATCAACACGGGCTGGCACGGCGCGATTCCGTCGGCCGTGCTCAACGTCGTCTGGATGGGCATCGGACTGTACGCACTGACCCGAATGCGGGCCTCTGCGTGAACAACTTCAGAGCCACTGCACTGCTCGCGGTCGCTGTGCTGTCAGGCGGTCTGTCAGCGCTGACTTCTGCGCAAGGTTCGGCTGCGGCGACGCCGCTCGCTTTCACGGCGGCACTGGCGCGTGCCGGAATTCCGCAGCAGTCGGTCGGCGTGGTGGTGCTGCCGCTCGACGCTGGCCCGTTGCGCATGCGCCTCAATGCGAATCAGCCGCTGAATCCGGCCTCGACGATGAAGCTGTTGACGACCTATGCGGGCCTCAGTGCGCTCGGACCGGCCTACACCTGGAAGACCGAGGTCCTGACGCGCGGCACCCGGCGCGATGACCTGCTTGAGGGTGATCTGGTGCTGCGCGGCAGCGGTGACCCGGGTATGGTCATCGAGCGCTTCTGGTTGCTGGTGCAGCGACTGCGCGCGCTCGGTCTGCGCGAGATCCGTGGGGATCTGCTGCTCGATCGATCCGCCTACGCCGCAGTGCCTTTTGATCCGGAGGCTTTCGATGGCGCCGACACTCGCGCTTACAATGCCGGGCCCGATCCGCTGCTGATCAACTTCAACGCCGTCTCGTACGAATTTGTGCCGGACCCATCGGCCGGACTGGCACGCGTTTCAGTTACGCCTGCGATCGCGCGCAACGCGACCATGACGGTCTCGGCGGCCACGGGTGCCTGCGGCGACTGGCGCGCGCTGCTGAAGGCGGACCTCAGCAATCCGCTGCAGCCGGCGTTTCGCGGCCGCTATCCGCTGGCCTGCGGCAGCCGCACGCTGCACGCACTGGCACCTGATCCGAATGAATATGTGTCGCGTGTGTTCCGCCTGCTGTGGGAGCAGGCGGGTGGAGTCTGGCGCGGTGGCGTGCGCAGTGCTGCGGCCGGACCGGCTGATGCCAGTCTGTTTTCGTTCGAGTCGCGGCCGCTTGCCGAAGTTGTCCGCGACATCAACAAGTTCAGCAACAACGTCATGACCCGGCAGCTGTTTCTGTCGCTTGCCCAGGGCGACTCCAGGCAACCGGCCAGTGCGCCGCGCGCTGCCCAGGCGCTTGCCAGCTGGTTGGCCGGTCGTGGCATTGTCGCGCGCGAACTGGTGCTCGAGAACGGTGCCGGACTGTCCAGGATCGAGCGGATCAGCGCGGCAACGATGGCGGCGGTGCTCGCCGACGCGTACGCAAGTCCACAGATGCCGGAGCTGATGGCCTCGCTGCCGGTCGTTGGCGTCGATGGCACGATGCGTGCGCGGCGTGCCGCGGCGGGTTCTGCCCACATCAAGACCGGGATGCTGCAGGGCGTGCGTGCGATCGCCGGCTACGTACGTGCCGAGAGCGGGCGGCGCTATGTGCTCGTTGCCATCGTCAATCATGCGAACGCCGCTGCCGCAAATCCGGCCAACGATGCGCTGCTGGAGTGGATCTATCGCGAGGGCTGAGGCTGAGGCTGAACCTGGGGCTGAACCTGGGGCGGCGGCCATGCCAGCGAAGGATCATTGATGTGGTAGACGCGGCCAAAGCAGGCGACATTGCCGAGGCACTGCGTGGTGAAGATCGCCAGATCCGCGCGTGTCATCGGTGTCAACACTGAATCGTCTTCGGTCAGGGAAGCGCGCCCCGTCGACGGCGTGCCGTCGGGATAGATCCGGCTGTTGCGGATGATCGTGAACGGCACACCGCTCTGGCGGATGAGCTGCTCACCGATGCCCTGGTCGCGCAGCCGATCGAGCAGCCCCGGCACCTTGTCCCATCCGAAGCTCGTGAATTTGGCGGCATTGTCGCCAGCACCAACCGCGCCATGATGCAGAAAGTGACCGACTCGTGCGTCACGTGCCGCTTCGACTATCGGCCCCAGTGATTTCTCGTAGAAGCGCGTATCGCCGTCCTCCACCCGCACGGCGTTGACGACGAGATCGAAATCCCCGTCCTTGAAGGCTTTGCGGATGCTGGGCGGGTCTATCAGGTCCCCGATCACGTAGCTCACGGGGAGTCCGGCCAGCGCACTGCGATCCGAGTTGGCGCGCGCAAACACCGTGACCTTGTCGCCGCTTGCAAGCAGGCGACGAACGATTTCAGCGCCAAGCTGGCCCGTGCCACCGAATACGAGCACGCTTCTCTCTACTCTTGGTGGGTCATCGCCGCGCTGCGCGCGATCTGACGCGCAGCCAGAGAAGCTCATCGAGCCCAGAAGCAGCGCCGCAAGAACGGCGCGACGGGTGGTCTTCATCGGCATGCCTCCGTGTCAGTCCATGAGCGACGATGTGACAATCCTACTCCTATTTGAACCAGATCGACTGCGGGTGACGCTGATGCAGGCGGCGGTCGAGCCCGAGCCAATGACCTGTCGGCAGCACGACGAACAGCAGCGCGATCAGGCCGAGCGGAATCAGCGACGCGTCGTAATAGCCGCCGAGGCCGATATTGATGGTGATCCATAGCGCCAGCAGGCCCGCCCAACGGGTGCAAAGGCCGAACAACAGCCCGATCGTCACGGCAATCTCGCCGAGCGTGATGAACCAGCCGATGAACGGGTAGTTTGGAATGATAAAGCCGCGCAGGTACATCGCGGCCAGGGTGCTCGGATCGAGCTGCTCGAGCTGCTTCAGGAACATCTGCAGCGGGTAGTCGCTGAACATGCTGTTTGCGCTGGATCTTGTTGATCGAGGCGCCCAAGTAAAAGATTCCGTAGAGGATTCGCAGGAACAGCACGAAGCCGATACCCGTGCCCTTCATCGGATGGGCGTGCCAGAATTTCCAGCTGAAAGCCGGGCGAGCCGCGGCGACTTCGCTCAAGGGAGTTCCTTCAGGAATCGGGACGCATCGAGATTGCGCAACTGCGTGCAGCGCCCGAGCGGCGCACCGGCAGCATCGGTCCAGCTCGCATCCTTCAGACTGATCACGGCCCCGGGCAGCTCGATCCGGCGATTCCAGATATCGAGACGTGCGCGCAGGTCGTCGGTTCGCGACACCGGACCCCATTCGCCGGCGACTCTTTCGCGAACCAGTATGCTGGCATCGCGGAAGTCCTCGGTCTTGGCGCGCACGAGCCAGACCAGGTAGGTCCAGATGGTCGCAATCTGGGCGCCGAAGCTCTTCTCATGCAGGACGTAGATCGTCTCGCGGTCGCCGCTTTCTCAGCGCAGGACTTCCAGGCACTTCGTGCATAGCTCAGGAACATCGAGTGCCAGCGGTCCGGTGACCTGCGCAGTCGTGGGCGGCGGCGTGCAGCCGAGGACGGCCAGTGCGGTTGCCCCAAGCACGGCAAGATGAAGCCGACTTGGGTTGTGGAAGCTGCGCACGGGATGATCATAGGCATGCGGAGTAGTCGGGCGAGAACTCGGTGCGTCATCGCGCCCGCGTGGCGGCGACGATCCGGGCTCCCCTCACGTGGCGGTGCCGTCCGGCTTAGCATCAGCAGCATTCCAGCGACTGACCGGGGTTCCGATGTTCGACACCGCAGATCAGACTTCGGGCGACGTGCTGCTGCAGCCGCTGCTCGATGAGCGAAGTCGGCAGACCTTTGCCAAGCATCTGCGGCAGTTCGTGTTCAGCAGTGCGCGCGGCGCGGCCCACCGGGCCTACGAGCAGCGAGTCGCGCCAGCGCTCGCGGCCGCGAGCCCGGCCGATGCGCGGGACCGAAACAAGGTTCGCGCGGCCTTGCTTGAACAGCCGGAGTATCAGTTTTTCTCTGACCTGCACCGGATCAGCCAGGAGCAGATCTGGAGCTCGACCGCTGACACCGTCGAGCGCGAAGCGTCGCGATTGCTGCAGGAGTTCAGCCAGATCGACAAGGCCGAGGGTTCGCTGCAGCTGCATCCGGAACTCGAGATTCCGCGCTATCTGCGCGCGATGGATACGCACTGCATGCCGGGCAGTTACCACACGGAGTGGACCGACGGTGATCTTGCCAATGGTGCGCTGTATGACCGTGGCGGATTCCTGTACGCACCCGGCGGCGGTCCGCGCAGCGATGGGGCCGGACGCGCAAGTCTGGCTTTCCTGCAGGCCAAGCGACCGGACTTCAAGCCGCGGCGGATTCTGGATCTCGGCTGCGGCACGGGAAGCCCGATGCTGCCGTTTGCGGAGGCCTTTCCCGCGGCCGAGCTGCACGGGGTCGATGTGGGGGCGCCGCTGCTGCGGTTCGGGCATCTTCGCGCCGAGAAGCTCGGCGTGCCGATGCATCTGCGCCAGGCGGATGCCGCCGCAACCGGTTACCCGGACGGCCACTTCGATCTGATCACCTCGCACATCATGTTCCATGAAACCTCGGCCGCTGCGGTGCCGAAGATCCTCGCCGAAAGCTTTCGCTTGCTGGCAGCGGGCGGCGCGCTCGTTGTACTTGATCTGCCGAACGCGGCCTTCATTCCCGATGTGTTCCAGCAGATCGTGTTCGATGGCGATGCCCATTACAACAACGAGCATTTCTGGATGCGCATGCATGATCTCGACTGGGGCCAGCAGCTGCAGCTTGCAGGCTTCGCCAAGGAAGCGATCGAGATCGGCTTTGCACCGATGCAGATCTATGCGCCACCGTCCAGCGCCAATCCGCAGGCCGACTGGAAATCGGGACGCTTTGGCCTGTTCGCGCTGCTGGCAACCAAGCCGGGAGAGCCGGCATGACCGGCGTGACCATTCCGCGGCTGGCGCGCGGTCCGCGGGAGGTTTACGGCTCAGGCGGCGAGGAGGTCAACAAGCTGCTCGCTGCGGTCACGGCGCTGACCGCGGAGGTTGCGGTGTTGCGGCAGCGTGTCCGCACCCTCGAAGGGCTCAATGCCGCTGCCGGCGTGATCGCTGGCGATGCGGTCGATCAACACGAACCGTCGATCGCAGAACGCGAGGAACAGTCGCACTGGAATGAGGGCTTGATGAAGCGGGTTTTCTACCGCTACGTGGGGTCGCCGCCGCCCGAGCCGCGCTGACCGTATAATTCAAGCGTGGCCACGACGTTATTCGAGAAAATCTGGGCCCAGCATCTCGTTGACGAGACCGCTGACGGCACAGCGTTGATCGCGATCGATCGGGTTTTTCTTCACGAACGCACCGGATCGGTGGCGCTGAAGAGCCTCAGCGCCGCGGGACGCCAAGTGCAGGATCCCGCGAGGGTGTTCTGCACCATGGATCACATCGTCGATACCACGCCGGGCCGGGGCGATGACACCCGCGTGCCGGGCGGGCGCGCCTTTATCATCGAAACACGCGCTGCGGCGCAGGCGGCCGGCATCAATCTGATCGACGTCCGCGATCCTGACCAGGGCATCGTGCACGTGATCTCACCGGAGCTCGCGATCGTGCTGCCCGGCACGACCATCGTTTGCCCGGACAGCCATACGTGTACGCAGGGTGCGATTGGCGCCTTTGCCTGGGGCATCGGCTCCACCGAAGCAGAGCACGCGATGGCCACCGGCACATTGCGCATTGCCAAGCCGCGCACGCTGCGCGTTCGTTTTGACGGCGCGCTGGCACCGGGGGTCACGGCCAAGGATCTGAGCCTGCTGTTGATTTCGCAGCACGGTTCGGTCGGCGGCAATGGCCATGTGGTCGAGTACGCAGGCAGCGCGGTGACCGCGCTCGACATCGAAGCGCGGCTCACGCTCTGCAATATGGCGACAGAGTTTTCGGCAGTGTCCGGGTTCATTGCCCCGGACGACAAGACTTTCGAGTATCTGCACGGCCGTCGCTACGCGCCGAAGGGCGCCATGTGGGACCGCGCGCTCCTGCACTGGCGTGAACTGGTCAGCGACCAGGGCGCGAGCTTCGATCGCGAGATCGCACTCGACGTCAGCGAGCTCGCACCGATGATCACCTGGGGCACGAGTCCGCAGCATGCGGTGCCGATCACGGCGAGGGTGCCGACTGCCGCGGACAGCGGCACGACCGCTGAAGCGTATGGTCGCGCGATGAACTACATGGGACTCGTGCCGGGGCAGGCCATGCAGGATCTGCCGATCGATGCGGCATTCATCGGTTCCTGCACCAATAGCCGCCTTTCTGATCTGCGTCGTGCAGCGCAACTGCTGCGCGGCCGCCAGGTCGCCGCGGGCGTCAAGGCCATCTGCGTGCCGGGCTCGATGAGCGTCAAGCGCGCCGCCGAAGCGGAAGGCCTCGATGCGGTATTTCGCGCGGCCGGGTTCGAGTGGCGCGAGTCCGGCTGCTCGATGTGCTTCTATGCCGGTGGTGAGAGTTTTGGTCACGGCGAGCGTGTCGTGTCGACGACCAATCGCAATTTCGAAAGCCGGCAGGGTCCGCAGACCCGCACTCATATTGCGAGCCCCGAAACCGTCGCGGCGAGTGCGGTGATGGGTCGGCTCGCCGATGCGCGCTCGCTGGCGCGGGCTGCCTGATGGATCGCTTCGAGACTTTGACGGCCGTCGCGGCGCCGCTGCTGCGCGCAAACATCGATACCGATGCGATCATCCCCTCGCGCGAGATGAAGACGGTCTCGAAAACGGGTCTCGCCGACGGCTTGTTTGCCGGTTGGCGCTACACCGAGATCGGGGGTCGCGACCCCGAGCCGTCGTTCGTGCTGAACTGGCCCGCCTATGCGAACGCGCAGATTCTGCTCGGCGGCGAGAACTTCGGCTGCGGCTCGAGCCGCGAGCACGCGGTCTGGGCGCTGCACGAGTACGGCATTCGATCGATCCTCGCACCGAGTTTCGCGCCGATCTTCTACAACAACTGCGTTCGTAACGGCATCGTGCCGGTGCCACTCGAAGGCGATATCGTACGTGCGCTTGCCGCGCAGGTGGCGAGGGATCCGCAATCGAATCCGATCGTCGTCGACCTCGCTGCGCAGCGGGTTGTGGCACCAGACGGCACGCAGTATCCCTTCCAGATCGGGCGTGAGGCGCGCGACATGCTGCTCGAAGGCCTCGATGCGATCGATCTGACCTTGAAGTCGGCCGCTGCCATTGCGGCGTTTCAGCGGCGCGACCGTGACCTGCGACCATGGATCTACCTGGAAAAGCCATGAGCAAAGACAGCAAAGCTACGATTCTGATCAGCGAGGTCGGCCCGCGCGACGGTCTGCAGAGCATTGATCGCGTCATGCCTTTGGCGGCCAAGCAGGCCTGGATCACGGCCGAAGCCGCAGCGGGCGTCACCGAGATCGAGGTGGGTAGTTTTGTTCCAGCAAAGCTGCTGCCGCAGCTTGCCGATACGGTCGAAGTCGTGCGTTTTGCCCGCACGATCCCGGGGCTGACGGTGGCCGTGCTGGTGCCGAACCTGAAGGGTGCCGAGGCCGCGGTGGCGGCCGGCGCGCACAAGATCACGATTCCGCTGTCGGTGTCGGAGACGCACAGTCTGAAGAACGTGCAGCGCACCCACGCCCAGATGCTGGATGAGACGCGCGCGATCGTCGCGCTGCTGCAGTCGCTGCCGAAAGCGCAGCGCCCGCACTTCGAAGGCGGCTTGTCGACGGCATTTGGTTGCACGATTGAAGGGCCGATCCCGGCCGACACCGTGGTGCGGCTGGCCGAGGCGATGATGCAGGCGGGCTGCGACGAAGTGGGCCTCTCTGATACCACCGGCTATGCGAATCCGGCGCAGGTGCGGATGCTGGTCAAGCGGGTGAAGGCAGCAGTCGGTGACGCGGCGCTGACCGGGCTGCACCTTCACAATACGCGTGGCCTCGGACTCGCCAATGTCATTGCGGGGCTCGAGGTCGGCATCACAACTTTCGACAGTTCACTCGGCGGACTCGGCGGCTGTCCCTTTGCGCCGGGTGCGTCCGGCAACATCGTTACAGAGGATCTCGTGTTCATGCTCGAGGCCATGGGTTTGCAAACGGGTATCGATCTGCCGCGACTGCTGCAGGTGCGTGAGATCCTGCGCGACGCATTGCCCGGCGAGGCCCTGTATGGCTTCACGCCGGACGCCGGACTGCCACTCGGTTTCGAGGCGGCGACGCCCACCTTGGTGACAGCATGACGGCGCAGCTGCCGCTCGCGGGCCTGAAGGTCGTCGAGTTCACGCACATGGTCATGGGCCCCGCCGTCGGCGCGATCCTCGTCGAGCTCGGTGCCGAGGTCATCAAGGTTGAACCGGTTGGCGGCGATGCGACCCGCGAGCTGCTGGGTTCGGGCGCGGGTTACTTCCCGATGTACAACCGCAACAAGCAGAGCATCTGCCTGAACCTGAAGGATCCGCGAGGTCTGGCGATTGCGAAGCAACTGACGGCCGGTGCCGATATCTGCATCGAGAATTTCCGCAGCGGCGCGATGGATCGTCTCGGTCTTGGCTATGAAGACCTGGCGGCGGAGAATCCGCGGCTGATCTACTGCTCGGAGAAGGGCTTTCTCGCCGGACCGTATGAACATCGCACCGCGCTCGACGAAGTGGCGCAGATGATGGGCGGCCTTGCCTACATGACGGGTCCGCCGGGGCGACCGCTGCGGGCGGGGACCTCGGTCATCGATGTCACGGGCGGCATGTTTGGCGTGATCGGGATCCTCGCCGCGCTCGAGCAGCGGCACCGTACCGGGCGGGGCCAGAAGGTCAGCAGCTCGCTATTCGAGACGACGGTCTATCTGGTCGGCCAGCATATGGCGCAACAGGCGGTAACCGGCCAGCCGGCGAAGCCCATGCCGGTGCGGGTGTCGGCTTGGGCGATCTACGATGTGTTCGAGACCCGCGACGATCAGCAGGTGTTCGTCGGCATCGTCTCGGATGGCCTGTGGCAGAAGTTCTGCGCGGCGTTCGCGCAGCAGGAGCTCGGCGCCAACCCGGACTTCAAGACCAACTCCCAGCGCGTGCAGTCGCGCGAGCAGTTGCTGCCGCAGGTGCGCGCGCTGTTCAAGACGTTCTCCAAAGCCGACCTGGTTGCAAAGCTTGAACGGACCGGCTTGCCGTTCGCGCCGATCGCACGGCCCGAAGACTTGTTCGAGGATCCGCACCTGCTCGCCAGTGGCGGTCTGGGTGATGTGACCCTGCCTGATGGCCGCAAGGCCCAGTTGCCGATCCTGCCGATGGAAATGGATGGCGTCAGGCCCACGCAGGGCGGCGCGCTGCCGAAGATCGGTGAGCATACTGCTGCGTTGCTGGCAGGACTCGGTTTCACACCGGCGCAGATCGAGGCGTTGCAACGTGACGGTGTCGTCTGACGGTCTGCAACCAAGCACGGAAAGTTTGATGAAGGCAATAGGGTTCTCATTCGGCATGGCGCTGCTCGCTGCATTGTCGTGGCCAAGCATGGCTCACGCTCACGCGGTGTTGCTGGGTTCGAGCCCAGAGGCAAACCAGCAGATCGACGTGTCGCCCGAGCAGATCGAGCTGCGCTTCAACGAGAACGTCGGGCCGGTATTTTTTCGCGTGCTGGATCGCACCGGTGAAGCGGCCGGTGAACCCGCCGAGATTCGTATCGAGGGCAACAACCTCTTGCTGCCGCTGACCGGCGGCTTGCCGCAGGGAACGTATGTGATTTCCTACCGCGTGATCTCTGCCGATACGCATCCGGTCGGTGGATCCTTTGCGTTCGGAGTCGGTGAACCCGTGTCCGCCGGCACAGAGTCGGTCTCGGGCGGCGAGGCGAGCATTTGGGTGATACCCAATTTCGTGAACCGTCTGGTGCTGTACGCCAGCGTGCTGCTGGCGCTCGGCTCGGCGCTGCTGCTGCTGCTGATGGAGTGGCCGGCGGGCAGCGGCGCCGGCGTGCGCAACCAGGGTCGGTGGGCCGCAGCCATCGCCGCGATCAGTTTCGTGCTGGCCGTGGCCATCGGCGGTGCTGACATCGTCGCCGGGGGCGGCGGGGCGCTGTTCTCTGGTGCGACCTGGTCTGCTGGGTTCGCATCCACCTTTGGCGTCAGTGCGCTGCTTGGCGTCCCCGGTGCGTTGCTGGCTTTCTGGGCATTCCGGCAGCGTGAAGCCTGGCCCTTGTGGGGCGCAGCGGCGTTGCTGGTAGCGAGCTTTCTCGTCACCGGCCACGCGGCAACCGCTGCACCGGTGTGGCTGGCCGCAACCAGTGTCGGACTGCATCTGATCGCTGCAGGCTTCTGGTTCGCTGCGCTGCGTCCGTTGATTGCAACGACCCGCGAGCTCAGCGCACCGGCGGCCGGACGCGTCATGGATCAGTTCTCATCGCGGGCGATCTGGTTGGTCGGCGGTTTGCTGGTCGCTGGGGTCACGATCAGTTGGATCCAGGTCCGCTCGATCGGCATGCTGGTCACGACCCAGTACGGGCAGCAGCTGTTGATCAAGATCGGCCTGGTGCTGTTCGTGCTTGTGCTGGCGCTGTACAACAAACAACGTTTGACTCCGGCCTTGCTGCGCGACGAACCGGGCGCTGCGGCGCGCATCCGCCGGTCGATCGGCATCGAGAGTGTGGCGATACTGCTGGTCATCGCGCTCGCCGCCTCACTGACACTGCCGACCCCGCCGCGTGCCTTGGCCGACCAGGCTGCGATGGGCACAGCCTCGATGGCGTCCGCCGAGGGTTTCCGGCAGACCTGGACATCGGGCAGTTACAGTGTCGATGTGGAAATCACGCCGGCGAAACCCGGGGCGAATATGGTGATGCTGCGGTTTAGCACCACCGCTGGCAATCCGGTCGCGATGCAGAGTGCGACGCTCAATGCCTCGCTGCCCGCGGCGTCGCTCGAGGGCATCGAAAGCGAAGGTGAGGCAATGCCGCCCGATATGTTTCACTTCATGATGTCTGACTTGATCATCCCGGGCGAATGGCGGATCTCCATCGATGCGTTTGTCGATGACTTCGACAAGATCACGTTCGAAGGCACGGTGCCGCTGAAGTGATCGGCGTCGTTGCCAGGCAGGAATTTCGCAGCTGTGTCCGTGACGGCCGGGTTCGCGCCGGTGCCCTGCTGCTGCTGCTGCTCGGTGTGCTTGCATTGGCGAGCGCCGCGGCGCGCTATGCGCAACTGTCTTCGGAGCGCGCCGTCGCGCAGGCGCTGATCGAGGAGCAATGGACCCTGCAGGGCGAGAAGAACCCGCACTCGGCCGCGCACTATGGCTTGTACGCGTTTCGTCCGGCACTGCCGCTGGGGTTCTTCGACCCAGGCGTGCAGGCGTTCGAGGGCGTTTCGATCTGGCTCGAGGCACACAAGCGGAACTTCGCGAACGGTCGTCCAGCCGACGACATGACGGCGCTCGGGCGCTTTGGCGAGCTGTCGCTGGCGTTTGTGTTCCAGGCCCTGATGCCGCTGGCGTTGATCCTGCTCGGCTACGGGACCTTTGCACGCGAGCGCGAAGTCGGTACGTTGCGCCAGGTGTTGAGCACCGGGGTTTCTGCTGCGCAGGTCTTTGTGGGCAAGTTTCTGGGGCTGGGGGCTGCGTTCCTGTTGCTGAGCGCACCGTTGCTGCTGGGTGCCTTGGTGCTGCTGGTGGCCGCGACCGGCACCCAGTGGCTCGGCGCAGCAGCGCTGCTGGTCCTGGTGCATCTGCTGTATGCCGCCCTGGTTCTGACACTGGTACTGATCGTCTCGGCGCGGGCGAGCACGGCACAGAACGCGCTGCTGATGTTGCTCGGCTTCTGGGCACTGACGACGTTCATGTTGCCCCGGCTCGCAGCCGACGCGGGTCGCATCGCCGCGCCCACACCCGCTGCGAGCCAGATCGTAGCGGCAATCGATGAGGACCTTGCGACCGGGATCGATGGTGTTTCACCAGCAATGCGCGTTGAGCAGCGCCGCGAAGCCTTGCTGAAGCTTTACAAGGTGGATCGCATCGAGGATCTGCCGATCAATTTCCAGGGCATCGTGTTCGAAATCCAGGACGAGATCGGCAATGCGGTCTATGACCGTCACTTCGGTCGCTTCGATGCCGCCGTCGATGCGCAGGTGGATGTCGTCGAGGCTGCGAGCCTCCTTTCGCCGCGCCTCGCGGTGAGCCTGGTATCGCAGGAACTCGCCGGTACCAGTCTCGCGCATCAGCGTCATTTCGAAGCCGACGCCGAGCGTTTCCGGCGCACGGTGATGGAGGCGCTGAACCGTGACATCACCTTCAATTCGCGCCCTGGCCAACTCGACTATCGAGCCGGTGCAGAGCTGTGGCGACGCACGGGGGGCTACAGCTACTCGCCGCAGCCACTGTCGGCTTCGTTGGCGCGCAGTGCAGGTCCGTTGACGGCGCTGGTGCTCTGGTCAGCGGTGGTCTTCGGGCTGGCGATCGTGACGCTGCGCCGGTTGCGGGTGTTGGCGGCATGATCAGTCTCAGCCACGCGATCCGCGACGAACTGCGATTGTTGCGCCGACAAGGAGTGGCGCTCGGTGCTCTGCTGGGCTTGATTCTATTGCTGGTTGCCGCGGCGCTGAATGGTGCGGCCTTGACGGCGCAGCGCGCCGACGCCACGGCGCGCATTGTTGCCGACGCGCAATTGCTTGCGAGTGCACTCGCCGAACAGGCCGCGCGCGGTGCGCCGACTGCGACGTCACCTGGCATGGTCGGCTATAGCCTTCTGAGCCAGCCTGCGGTGCTGACGCCGGCAGCACTCGCGCCGCTCGCAATCGGGCAGGCGGATCTGTTACCGGACTTCTATGCCGTCACTGCGCGCGGCAGTCACCAGTTCATGACCGCAGCGGTGCTCGACAATCCGCTGCGACTGGCGCTTGGCAGCTTCGACGTCAGCTTCGTGCTGATCTGGCTCGTGCCGCTCGTGATCATCGCCTTGTCGTTCGACTTGATTTCGGGTGATCGGGAGCGCGGCATACTGACGATTGCCCTGTCTCAAGGCGTGCGCCTCAGACGTTTCGTGCTGACCAAGCTTGCGGTCCGCATGCTGGTGCTCGTGCTGCCGCTGTGCCTCGCCTTGTTGATTGCGGCTGGCATCGCGGGTGTGCCGCTGGCAAGTGGCGAGGGCGCAGTCGGCATGCTGTTGTGGTTGCTTGGCTTTGTACTCTATGCGGCAGTCTGGTTCGCACTGGCGCTGTTCATCAATGCCGTGCCGCGCAGCTCCGATCGGAACGCGACCCTGCTCGCCGGCGCATGGCTGTTGTTCGTGGTCGTGCTGCCCTCGCTGACCAACCTGGCCGCAACGACGGTCTTTCCAGCACCTTCGCGAGTCACGCTGACGACCGAGCTGCGCGAAGCCACGGAGGCTGCGGACCGCGCTGCAGCCGTGGCGCGTGCGGTTTACTTTTTCGACCACCCGGACATGCAGGATGGGGACATGGACCAGACTGCCTATTACCAAAGCGTCGCGGAGTCGGAACAGCAGATCGGTGCAGCCATGGCGCCATTGCTGGTGGCGTTCGACGCGCAGGCCGCGGCCCAGCGGCGCGTCGTCGCGGCGATGCAGTATCTGTCTCCCGGTACGACCACGTATCAGCTGCTGACGGGTCTGGCTGGCAGTGATGGGAGGCGTCATGTTGCATTCAGGCAGGAGGCGCAGCGCTTTCAGGGCGGCTGGTCAGAGTTCTTCAGCGAGCCGCTCGCGGTGGGCGGAACGTTGACTGCGGAGGACTATCGGCAGTTGCCCCGGTTCAGCTTTGCCGGATCACGTCCTTCGCGGCTCTTGGGCGAGGCATTGTTGCCGCTGTTCGCGCTGGCCGCAATGGTAGGGCTGCTGGGGTTTGCTGCACTGCGTCGCCTGAAGGAGTACTCCGTTGTCTGATTCGCCAAGCGTCACCGCCCCTGAAAAAGTGCTCGAAGCGCGCCAGCTGACGAAGTCTTATGGCGAGGTCGCCGCGCTCAGGAATCTCGATCTCCATGTCGGGCGCGGCGAGATCTATTGTCTGCTGGGTGCCAACGGCGCCGGCAAGACGACGACCATCAATCTGTTTCTGGGCTTCCTGCAGCCGACGTCGGGACAGGCATTGGTCAGCGGCATCGATGTGCAGGCGGATCCGACAGCCGCTCGCCACAAGCTCGCTTACATTCCCGAAACCGTGACGTTATATGGTGAGCTCAGCGGCTTCGAGAACCTCGAGTACTTCGCGCGGCTCAGCGGTCAGGGTCACGGACCGACCGAGCTGCGCGAGTGCCTCGATCGGGCCGGACTCGCGCGGTCTGCGCACGACCGCCCGCTCAAGGGTTTCTCCAAGGGCATGCGCCAGAAGGTCGGCGTCGCGATCGCGATCGCAAAGCGCGCTGACGCACTGTTGCTCGATGAGCCAACGTCTGGACTGGACCCGAAGGCCAGCAACGAGTTCTCTGAACTGATCCTGTCGCTGGCGCGCGATGGCGCAGCGATCCTGATGGCCACGCACGATCTGTTTCGTGCCCGCGAAACTGGCACACGGGTGGGCATCATGCGCGGCGGGCTGCTGCGCGCCGAGTACGCCGCCCAGGATCTGAGTCATGCCGATCTCGAGCGCGTGTATCTCGAGCAGATGCAGGGCAGCGACTGATGCCACGTGTGCCGTCGTCAGCGCAGCTCGCCGCTCGCTTCGGTCAGCACATACTGCAGGTCGCGCGCGGGGATCACCGACTTGATGACCAGGCGATCTTCGGGCGTGATCCACAGATCGTTCATGCCCGCCACTTTCACGTGCCAGGTCTCGAAGCGGCCGGCAGGCACGGTGATGCTTTCCGGGCCGATGAACTCAACGGGAATCGGCGTCAGCGTGCCGAGTATGGGTTTGGTTACGTCGGTGCTGGCTTCGACGGCGTACAGCAGACCGCTCTGCGCCCCGCGCTGCGCCGGATCGGCGCCCCAGGTGTGCCAGCCATCTCCGGCAACCGGGTGCGTGCCGATCGAGAACTGCTCCGGTACTTCGACTGTCGCGTTGTGCGGGCCGGACGGTCCGGTGCTGTGCGCAAAAAGCTTGTCGCCGCTCACGACAAAGTGGCCGCTGCCTTTGTAAGCACCGCCATTCCAGTAATTGACGAAAGCTTCCAGCGGCCGAAAATTCCCCGCCACGCGCAGCACGACCGTGAACTGGGCGTTGCGCGCCGCCAGATCGTGCCAGACCATCAAGGTTCGCGATCCGTCCGGATGCGCGAGGAACTGCCAGCGTTCTTCGCCGCGAACGCGGCCATCGCTGATGGTCTCGTAACGGTAAACGCCGCTGGCCCGGTGGGTAATGGTCACATTCGGCCCGGTATTCTCCGCGATCGGAGTTCGAGCGGGCGCCTGCGGTGTCTGTGCGTGCCCGGGCAGGGCCAGCAGCGTCAGCAAAGCGGATGCGGTACGGAGTTTGATTTGCTGGTTCATGACGCGAGATTCTAAATGAAGAAGGCCCTGCACACCCTGCACACCTGGGGCGGTCTGACGATCGGCCTGCTGATTGCGGTCGTGGGGCTCACCGGCAGTGCCCTGGTGTTTCGTGCCGATATCGAGCGCTGGCAGGTCAGCGATTGGCATCAACTACAACCGCTTGCCGCACAGCTGCCACTCGAGCGCGTGATTGAGATTGGCGCGAGCGTGCATCCCGCGCGCGAAGTGGTTCGGGTGGTCCTGCCGCAGCAGGCGAGCGATTCGATCGAAGTGCTACTGCAGAAGCGCGGCGCCCGGAATCTGAAGGACGCCGATTTGATCGGCGTATTTATTGATCCGTACCGTGGCGAAGTGCTTGGCCAGCGCGCCCGTGCCCGCGGCTGGGTCTGGTGGTTGCAGGACTTTCACTACGCACTGTTCAGCGATGAAGCCGGTCTCAAGGTCAATGGCGTCAGCGCGGCGGTCCTGCTTGGCCTTGCGGTCACGGGTCCGATTCTCTGGTGGCCAGGATGGCGCAATCGGCGCTTGGCGCTGAGGGTTCGGACTCGTCCAGCTGCGGCGCGTTGGCGCGATCTGCATGCCATCAGCGGACTCGTGGCGTGCCTGGCGCTCGCCCTGATCAGCGCCACCGCGCTTTACTACGCCTACCGCAGTACGGCGACCGCGACCATTGCACTGATTGCAGGCACGGCCGGCGTGCCGGCACCGGTGGCCGCTGCCCCATCCACTGGGGCCACGCCGGCTGTTGCGAGCGCAATCGTGGCGGCGGTGAGTGTGGCCGTCCCGCTGGCGCGTCTTGATGAGCTCAGACCTTCGCGTCGCGACGGCATGCCGGCGGTGGTTTCATTCCGGGAACCGGGTGACTTCGTGTTCGGCCGCCACCGGGTGTATCTCGACCCGACGACAAGTGACATTCTTCGAATCGACCGACACGGCGAACTGCCAGCGAGCGCACGGCTGCTGGGTAATATGGCGCCCTGGCATTTCGGCAGCTTTGGTGGGCGCGTGACCCAGTGGCTGTGGTTCGTGCTCGGTTTGCTGCCGGCCGGACTGTTTGCAACCGGCGCGTGGCTGTGGTGGCGGAAACGCAGCCGGCGAACGCTGCCGGCGTGACTGAATCCGGCGTGACTGAATCCGGCGTGACTGAATAATGAATCGTCCAACTCAACGGGACTCACGATGAAACTCAAACCAATGACACTGATGGCGACCGGCATTGCTTCGCTGGCGGCAACACCCGCCATGGCGCACAACACGTTCACGTCGATGTACGCACCGGCAGGCTATGTGCAGGATCTCGAGATGCGCGTGACGCACGGCTG